>CETM01029502.1_pt1 | contig 23525 bp, 23 predicted proteins | sample 361451 | NCBI WGS metagenome assembly CETM01 (sample SAMEA2622690, study PRJEB7988) | marine metagenome | isolation source: saline water (ENVO:00002010), including
GATCACACAATGTCGGGGGCTCCACCAGGTGCCGAGGTAAACCCCGGCCTGCTATACCGCATCCCTGCTTTTCAGGCGCTTTCGATCAGCGTTGCTGCCCCCATCCTCGGAATGGCGCAGGGCGCTTATGATGAGTTTATAGAAACGACACGCGGTCGCGTAACGCGAGGGGCGGCACTGTCCAGCCCTGCACCGATGGCGCAACTACCGACCATCCAAGTCAAGGTAGGTGAGGCCGCTGCATCGATCGATGCAGCAAAGCTGGTCGTTTTCCGAGATGCGCGCGAACTTATGAATACGATGGCAAAAAAAGGCGAACTTTCGGTTGAGCAGCGAGCCCGGAATAAAGGAAACTTGGGTTTCGCCACGGGACTTGCGCTTAACGCAGTAGATATCCTTTTCGAAGCCAGCGGTGGCAAAGGCCTCCAGCTTAGCAACGCAATGCAGAGATATTGGCGAGACGCTCATGCGGCCGCAATGCACATCAGCGTCAACCGCGATGCCGTACTGGGGCTCTATGGCCGGGTTCACCTCGGGCTGCCAGCTGGACCCGCACAGTTCTGATATTTCGGGTAGTAAAGCCACTTTAGGAAACGGTTTCGAAAACCTAGTTAGAAGAAAGCGATGGTGCGCATTTCGATGCTCTCGCGCGGCGCGGCATTCGGGGGGCTGGTTGGGTCTGAGAAAGCAGAATGCGCAGTGAACCTTGCCCGCCCATCCGTTGCGGAATCGAATACTTTAAATATTATCGCCTCGTCTCGTTTCATGTAAGGAAAATAATACCATTTGTGGTCGGGGTTGTGGGCGATCTGATACGTTTGTCCTATCCGGTTTGGATACCGTCGCTCCGAAACTATGAGGTCTTGTTCGGACAGGGTACGAGCGTCGCATATGGCAAGCGGATCCGAATCAATTGGTTGCCGGATCGCGCGCCATACTTGGACTATCGCAAAACGACGCTTCAAAAGCTTATTTGCCTCGTGAGGCAAAATATCACGGACTCGATTAGGGCCGGACCACTCAGTATAGTCGTTGTGTACTCGCGCGACGGGCTCACGGACGCGATATTCGTTACGAAAATTTTCATCACCTGAACGCAGCGTGTGATCAAAAACATGAACTCTAGTCGCTCCTGTCTTTTCTTTAACTAGCTCTTCGACTTCGTTGTAATAGACGGATTTTAATTCCACCTCGTCGAAAAAATTAATCATCTCAGTCGTATGGTCGACGAATTCAAACCCATGGGTCTCAAGATTAAATCCCTCATTCATGTAACGCCCGTTGAGGACTTGCATGGTCTTTTCCTCGACCATACCAGTGCGCCTCCGGCCCATATCGCCGGGTCCCATCGTTTCATTAATGATTTTTTCTCCGGTATCGACCGCATAAGTGAATACCGCTTTAATCGTTAGTGGGGGGCGGTTAAACATATGTTCCTCAGGGTTAAGTGCCGGCACCACGGTGTATTACATTTTTAAAGGTAAATTAAATCAGAGATCATAGGGGAATTAAAAACGAATGCGCTAGTGTTCTTGATCCTGAGAGGCCCTCCGCCAGTTATTAGATGTGGGCCAATCACCAAATTCGTTCGTAACTGATCCAATAAATCACCGGAATGAACAAAAAATGACTGGTTTGGGCGCCGAGTATATCTCCGAAGACGTGCTTCCGATTATCGATATTACCTCCCTTCGCTCTGGTGATAAGTGGGCCCGTAATGCCGTGGCTTCGGAGATACGTTCCGCGTGCCTCGATCTCGGTTTCATGTATATCGTGGGGCACGGGGTCGATCCCGAGTTGAGGGCAGAGGTTTTCGCTCAGTCCGCTCGATTTTTCGCTCAGCCGCGTGATCTTAAGTTAGTAACTGATATGAAGTTATCCCCCCATAATCGGGGATATGAACCGTTAGGTGCTCAGACACTCGAAGATGGCGCACGACCTGATCTGAAAGAGGGGTTTTATATCGGCGAAGAAATACCGATGGATCATCCACGTCTACAAAACGGTAGCTTTAATCTTGGACCAAACCAATGGCCGGAGGGTCTTCCCGGTTTTGAGGTCACAATGATGAATTACTATGTAGAGATGCTCTCTCTCGGCGAGACATTGATGCGCGGCATCGCGTTATCTCTTGCCCTCGAAGAAAATTACTTTGCCAATTTCTGCCGGGAGCCGCTAACCGCCCTAAAATTGTTACATTACCCACCCCAACCCGCTAACCCAGACCTCAGCGAAAAAGGCTGCGGCGCCCACACGGATTTCGGCGGCATAACCATGCTCATGCAGGATGAAAATGGCGGGCTTCAGGTGCTGGGGAAAAATCAAAAATGGCTTCATGCTCCCCCAATTCAAGATGCCTACGTCGTAAACCTAGCAGACATGATATCCCGTTGGACCAATGACATGTATCGGTCAACCCTGCATAGGGTAATCAATCTTTCCGGAATGGATCGCTATTCAGTGCCTTTCTTTTTTAGCGGACGACCGGCGCATGAGGTGGTGGCACTAGAATGTTGTTTGGCCGACGGTGAAGAACCCAAATATCCTCCGACGACCGTGGAAGAACACATGAGGGAGATGTACGCCAGAACATACTGAGCTAATATAGCTCTCTTTTTTTCTCTGACGGGTAAGCATTTAGAACATATAGTATATAGTGCGGGTTGAGGTAGGATGCGGGTCTGCTCGACCGGCAACCTCATCTCGCTGTCTTAAATGCCCAAATAATAAATTACCGCCAAAAGTTTAAAGTCTCGGAAGACGACACTCAGGGCAAGAGTGTCAAATCAATTTGGCCTATCTGCCCACCGTCGTTTGCGTCTATCAGCATCATTCGTGACGTACCATCGGCAAGGGTTAAACGTAGCAGAATCCTGTCGCCGTCCAGCAGAGTTTCGCTGATTTGCGCACCAGCCGGTAGCACGACCCGGGTGATCCCGAAATCCGCTAAAGGCTCAGACATTTTGCTGTCCAATTCACCGGTTTTATCTATGATCCCGAAAATCAGCACCACCACGCCGGCGACGATTATAACTGCCATACCGATGACCAAGGCCTTGAGAGCACGCATGGAGTGTGACCTTATTCTGTTATGGAACCAACTAAACAATCTGATTCCGACGAATTATCGCCGTTAAGCCGCATCGAAATCTCCGTAGCACCCGGTGCGGAGGGCGAGCGCCTAGACCGTGTTCTGGCTAGCTCTCTCCCCGACCGGTCCAGGTCTTTCCTGAAACGACTGATCGAGGATGGACGCCTTCAGCATAACAATCAAGCCGGTGAAACGATAGTTGAGCCGTCATACAGGGTCAAATCGGGGGAGAAGTACTTGTTGGAAATCCCCGAAGCCATCAAGGCGGAACCCGTCGGGGAAGATATTCCGCTCGACGTGATATTTGAAGACGAAGATTTGATAGTAATCGATAAGCCAGCCGGTTTAGTTGTTCATCCTGCACCGGGAAACCCATCGGGTACACTGGTCAATGCGCTTATTGCCCATTGCGGTGACAGCCTACAGGGCATCGGTGGAGTTCGCCGCCCTGGTATAGTTCATAGGTTAGACAAAGATACGAGCGGCCTTATTGTCGCCGCAAAGACCGGTCCAGCGCACGAAGGCCTGACCACGCAGTTTTCGGACCGTTCAGTCGACCGAGAGTATTCGGCTCTCGTCTGGGGTCTTCCGCGGCCACCATCTGGTGCGATAGACGGTAATATCGGGCGCAGCAGAAGGGACCGCAAAAAAATGTCGGTGCGACGAGAGGGCGGAAAGCTCGCCCGAACCAATTACAAAGTAGAGGCCGTCTACAATGGTGGTGCCGCCTCTCTTCTGAAATGCCGTCTGGAGACGGGCCGGACGCATCAGATCCGGGTTCACTTTGCGAATCTTGGCCACCCCGTTATTGGTGATCCTTTATACGGAGGAGGTGTGACCCAGACCCGATTACGGTCGGTGGGGACGGACGCCGGAAAGGTAATAGAAAAATTAGTTCGCCAAACGCTCCATGCACGACGCTTAGGCTTCGTGCACCCTATAACTGGCAAATACCATTGTTTTGAGAGCAAATTACCGGCAGAAATCTGCGAAATAATCAAAATTCTATGTAAAACTGGAAATTTCAGCTAATGTTGACTATTTATATGGAATAGTGGGTACTTAAATATCCGTAACAAGAGGCGCAATAATGCTTGCGACATTATAGCGAGTTCAGCGCCGATACTTTAATCAGGTGCGATATCCATGACTGGCAATCTACCTTCGGTCCAAAATCTAAACCCAGACAGTAATCTGTCTAGGTATTTACTGGATATTCGAAAATTCCCGCTACTAGAACCAGAAGAGGAATATATGCTCGCCAAGAGGTGGAAAGAGCATGAGGATCAGGACGCCGCTGCCAAGTTGGTTAATAGCCACCTACGGCTAGTCGCAAAAATATCAATGGGCTACAGGGGTTATGGGCTTCCGTTAGGTGAAATCATCTCGGAAGGTAACGTGGGGCTGATGCAAGCAGTTAAACGGTTTGAGCCAGAAAAAGGTTTTCGGCTTGCGACCTATGCTATGTGGTGGATTAGAGCCTCAATCCAAGAATACGTCATCAGGTCTTGGTCACTTGTCAAGATCGGTACTACCGCCGCACAGAAAAAGCTTTTTTTCAATCTGCGTCGTATTAAAGGCGAAATCAAGGCGCTAGAAGAAGGTGATCTGAAGCGAGAAAACTTGGAAAAGATCGCTACCACGCTAGATGTCAGCGAGGAAGAAGTTATCAATATGAACCGCCGCATGTCGGGATCAGATTCGTCGCTTAATGTCCCATTGAGAGCGGACTCGGAAGGAGAATGGCAAGACTGGCTAGTCGACGACTCGGATAATCAGGAAACCGCGCTTGCTAACCGAGAAGAGGCGAACGAACGCCGCAACATGCTTCTAGCCTCTATGGAGGTTTTAAACGAACGCGAGCGTCAAATTCTTATCGCGCGTCGACTTGAGGAGGAGCCAAAAACCCTTGAAGAACTGAGCGTCGAATACGGTGTTTCACGTGAGCGTGTTCGCCAGATTGAAGTGCGGGCATTTGAAAAGATTCAGAAAACTATAAAATTGGCAGCGATGGATAGTTGTATCGAGCAAAAAAAGTTTTTGCCTAATTAGTAATTGCCGAAGACCTAAATGTTAGTCTTTATGCCCGCCGCCGATTGTGTATGGACTCTAGGTGCTTTAATTACGTTATCGTAAGCTTGCAACAACTCCGAACAGTTTAAGGTCAGGATCTTTTTGATTTTTTGTACGTAGAAAGCAGGATCCATGTTGTCTTTGATCCTAAGTTCTGTCTAAGCCGTTAGAAATATGACCTAAAAGTCACCGAGTGTTTGGATCATAATTCCCATCAGGAAACAAACGGATCACTGACCAATATGGTGTCTTCTCGCTCTGGGCTAGTCGACAGTAACGCTACTGGAACACCGATCAGTTCTTCTATCCGGCGGACGTACTTAACTGCTTCTGCGGGAAGATCAGCCCAGCTCCTTGCCCCCCGAGTACTACCTTCCCAACCTTCCAGTGTCTCGTATATGGGGTTTATACCAGCCTGAATTTTATGCGAGGCAGGTAGGTAGTCAAAATCGTTTCCGTTAAACTCATAACCAGTGCACACCTGCAGTTCCGGAATACCATCCAAAACATCAAGTTTTGTTAGGGCAATACCTCGGATTCCGCCAACCTTTGCAGACTGCCGCACGAGCACAGCATCAAACCACCCGCACCTCCGCTGGCGGCCAGTGACAGTACCGAATTCGTGTCCGCGTTCACCTAGCAGCTTCCCAATATCATTATCCTGCTCCGTTGGAAAAGGCCCGGAACCAACACGCGTCGTATATGCCTTAGTAATTCCCAGCACGTATCCGATACTGCCTACCGCAACCCCGCTACCCGCAGCAGCCTGACCCGCCAGAGTGTTAGAAGATGTGACGAATGGATAGGTTCCATGATCGACATCTAGCATAAACCCCTGAGCGCCCTCAAAAAGTATTCTCTTGGCGCTTCGGTTTGCTTCTTCGAGTGATTGCCAGACCGGGGCGGCGTATTTTAGAAGCTTGGGCGCGATCTCTCTAAGCATATCGCAAATGTCTGCGGCGTTTATTTCCGGCGCGCCAAGACCTCGCAACAAGGGATTATGATGCGAAAGAGCGTTTTCAATCTTTTCCAGAAGACCATCGGGGTCTTCCAAATCACAAATCCTGATAGCTCGGCGCCCAACCTTGTCTTCGTACGCGGGACCAATTCCCCGCCCGGTTGTTCCGATTTTACTATCTCCGCTAGCCGTCTCACGAGCCCGGTCGAGTGCGCCGTGTAGAGGAAGAATCATAGATGCGTTTTCGGCAATTTTAAGGGTGTCGGGCGTCACGGCGATCCCTTGTGCCCCAATCTTATCAATTTCCTGCAGCAAAGCCCAAGGGTCGATCACGACCCCGTTACCGATAATAGACAATTTTCCACGCACAACCCCAGATGGCAGAAGGCTCAATTTGTAGGTTTCTCCATCTATGACAAGCGTATGACCTGCATTGTGCCCACCCTGGAAACGTACCACCACATCAGCACGCTCGGAAAGCCAATCGACAATTTTCCCTTTACCCTCATCGCCCCACTGAGAGCCTACGACCGCTACATTGGTCATTATCCCCTGTCTCCATCAATGGTCTCTGGTTTACCATCTCTCCAAAGGTGGCTGCATCCCTGACGGTATGCTTCCCCCGCTGGGTCTTTAAAGTGTTCCAACGCGCCAATTGTAATCCACCCTTCGTTTCGTAACGCCGCTAGTGAGTCTTCATTTGCGCCCTGTGGCACGAAAATCCTAGGGGGCAGGCTTGTCTCTGGAACGACCCGTAGGATGGTATCAACAAACAATGTGAAGCCAGTAGCAGGCTCACCCTCGCCGTCGTCTTTGCCAGAATTGGGTGACGTCACGTATCGACCACCTGCCCCGATCTCCCCCCGCTCGCCGCTCGCAAAGAGAGTAAAACCGACCCCGGTATAATACTCGAAGCCCCGGTTCTCAACGGGGTCTACCGTTATATTTAGATCAGGCAAACGACGGCCAAGACCCTCTACTACAGATTTGAGACGTTCTAGTTCCCCCGCCGGGGCAGATGGTAGGGACAATCCCGAAAGCACTTCCAGTGCCTGCTTTGCTTCGCCAGTTGCCTCCATCAGCTGGCATAATTCATCTGTATGGATCTGTCCGCCTTTACGAACTGCAACGACGTCCTTTCGGTCTAGCGCTCCGCGCAGGCTGAAATAATTCTCAGCCGATAATTCCATCCCGTCCATTAGAGCGGAAACTAACGGCGGGATAGTGAGATCCACAGATAATTTTGGAATGCCAACCTGGCGCAACGAATCAACAGCGATGGCGATAATTTCTATATCAGCCGCGGCGCTCTCAGACCCGATCAGTTCTGCGCCGACCTGCGCAAATTGGCGCTCTGGACGCAGCTGCGTCCCCTTAACCCGCAAAACTTCCCCAGTATAGCTTAAACGGAGCGGTCGCGGTGCGCCGGCAAGGCGAGTTGTAGCAATGCGGGCGACCTGCGTTGTCATATCAGCCCTCACGCCCATCATGCGTTGCGACACGGGGTCCATAAGACGAAAAATATCGGCCGAAACAGCCGCACCCGCCCCGCTAGTAAGGCCTCCCTCAAATTCGACAAGCGGCGGTTTTACGCGTTCGTAACCGTGACTGGCAAAGGTACTAGCCAATCTCTCTCGTATTCCCGCCTCGTAACCTGCTTCAGGCGGTAGAATATCTCTTAAGCCCGCCGGTAGCAGCGCCTTGTTATCAAGTTCCATCATTTTACTTACCCCTCAAGCGCGGCTTTGGTAACGGCTTTAGTTGTATTCGGCAAACGGAAAAGACAGCGCCTTAGCTTGGACTACGTGAGGTAGCGCACATAGCTGGTCAAGCACATCGTCTGTCAGTTCCCCATCCACCTGAATCAATGCTAGCGCGTCGCTGCCAGGAGACACCCGCCCAAGCTGGAACGTCGCAATATTCACCCCGGCATCTCCCAGTGTAGTACCCAGACGACCGATGAATCCGGGACGATCCTTGTTCACCATGTACAACATATTTTTAGCCAACTCGGCTTCAAGTTTAATCCCATTAATTTCAACAATCCGAGGCTTGTCCCCGCCGAACAATGTACCGGCAACGGTTCGCGACTGATTTTCCGTTTCAACCGTTAGGCGGATAAGGGTTTGATACTCCCCGCCTCGTTCGTGCCGCACCTCAGATACATCAATGCTTCGGTCTCGAGCCAGTATGGGTGCATTTATCATATTTACTCCGCTCAGCAATGGCGAGAGCAGTCCTTCGAGCAGGCATGCCGATACGGGGCGCGTATTCATATCCAAAACATTACCTTCAAATTCGGTTGTTACTTTCCTGATACCTGATTCTATAACCTGTCCTGCTAGTCCACCGATAAGCCTAGCTAAAGTCATATATGGCTTCAGTCTTGGGGCATCCTCAGCCGATACGGATGGCATATTCAGCGCGTTAACGACGGCGCCGGTATTGAGATAATCCGACATTTGCTCCGCAATCTGCAGTGCGACCTTTTCTTGCGCCTCGGTGGTCGCAGCGCCAAGATGGGGAGTTGCGATTACCTGTTCCATACCGAATAGACTATACTCCTCCGGAGGTTCTTGCGGAAAAACATCCACTGCGAAACCGCCGACTTTGCCGATTTCTATCGCTGCCTTCATGTCCGCCTCAACGACAAGTTCCCCGCGAGCACAATTCACCACAAAAACACCATCACGCATTTGGTGAAAAGCGTCGGCGTTGACCATTCCTCTGGTCGTTTCCGTCGACGGGGTATGAAGAGAAATGATCTCTGCACGAGCATACAGCTCGCCCAATTCAACCTTCTCCACACCAATCTCATCAGCATGGTCCGGCGTCAAATAAGGATCGAATGCAATCACCTTCATTTTTATACCAATCGCCCGCTCGGCGACAATCGAACCAATATTCCCGCAGCCAATAATACCGAGAACTTTACCCGTCAGCTCGACACCCATGAACCTTGATTTTTCCCACTGACCGGACTGTGTCGACTGGTTTGCTAGAGGAATTTGGCGAGCTAGGGCGAACATCATCGCGATGGCATGTTCTGCCGTGGTAATGGAGTTACCGAAGGGCGCATTCATGACGACTATCCCCCGCCCTGAAGCCCCATCAACGTCGATATTGTCGACACCAATGCCGGCGCGACCGATTACCCTTAACTTGATAGCCGCATCAAGTACGTCGTTTGTTACCTTGGTGGCCGAGCGGACGGCGAGACCGTCATATTCACTGATGCAGGCGACCAATTCTTTAGGCTTCATAGCTGTTATTACGTCGGTCTCGATACCACGCTCATTAAAGATTTCAACTGCGCGTGCGCTCAGACTGTCTGAGATGAGTACTTTTGGCATTTGAGTTTCCGGTCTCTTTAAGTCAGGTAAATTCGGCTTTAACACTTAAATATGCCCAGTCGAGCCATGGCATTAGCGCCTCAATATCGGCTGTCTCAACCGTGGACCCGGCCCAAATACGCAAACCCGGCGGTGCGTCCCGATAGCCGTTTATATCGAAAGCTGCTCCGTTTTGTTCAAGTAGCTTATCAATCTTCTTCGGGACCGAAAATTGAATTTCTTGTTCAAGCGCCTCGAACCACGGGTCGACAATTTTTAGACACACTGAGGTAGACGACCGTTCCTCGGGATTTTCAGCGAGAAATCCAACCCATTTGGTGCGCTCGACCCAGTCTGTGATAACGCTGAGATTTGCCTGACTACGGGCGATTAACGCTGCGCGCCCCCCAAGACCTGTAGCCCAGCTGAGACTATCCAATGCATCTTCCACGCAAACCATAGATGGGGTATTGATAGTTTCTCCGCGAAAAATGCCTTCGTTTAGCTTGTCGCCTTTCGTCATCCGAAAAATTTTAGGAAGCGGCCAAGGCGGCACGTAAGTCTCTAGCCGCTCGATGGCTTTGGGTGAAAGGGCAATCATCCCGTGCGCGGCTTCCCCGCCCATGACTTTCTGCCATGACCAAGTCACGACATCGAGTTTCGACCACGGCAGTTCCATCGCAAATACCGCCGACGTAGCGTCACAAATCGTCAGCCCGCGACGGTCACTTGGGATCCAATCACCGTCTGGTACGCGTACTCCGGACGTAGTTCCATTCCAAGTGAAGACGATATCACGGGCAGGGTCCCACTGACTGAGATCGGGTAGAGCACCATATCCTGCTTCGAAGACGCGGATGTCTTCCAACTTCAACTGCTTGGTTATATCGCCGACCCAACCAGCACCAAAACTTTCCCAAGAAAAAATATCTACACCGCGTGCGCCTAACATCGACCAAAGGGACATTTCTATTGCGCCGGTATCAGATGCTGGGACTATACCGACACGATAGTTGCACGGGACGCCAAGAATATCCTTGCTGCGGTCAATTACCGCTTTGAGCTTAGCCTTACCCGGAATTGAACGGTGAGACCTTCCACCCAGCACCTCCTTGAGAACCGAAGGTGCCCAGCCAGGGCGTTTGGCACAAGGGCCCGATGAGAAACATGGATTTTTCGGACGGACGTCCGGTTTGCGAAGTTTATCAGACATTAATTTCTCTCCCTCTCAGAAGAGCAGCACCCCGTTGGGGAGGTGTGGCCCATCCCCAACCTATGTGCGTGGCACAAAAATTGCAACGAGGGAAATATCGATCAGACAGACCTCTCGTTATATAAGAGGACTTGATATCTTGTCATTCGTTCCCTCCAATGTTGAATGGATATGATGACTACAGAACAACTTACTGCTTTCAGCATCCTTATAGTGGCACTAATTTTGTTCGCATGGGGACGTTGGCGTTACGATATCGTTGCGATGTCCGCCCTTATCGTATCGGTTTTTGCGGGAATAGTGCCCGTGGAAGAGGCATTTGATGGTTTTAGCGATGCCGCAGTAGTGACCGTTGCAGCGGTTTTGATAATCAGCCAGTCGCTCCAGCGATCAGGAGCCCTAAACGCCCTATCCGTATCGATCGGCAAACTGCCCGCGAATTCGGTCGTTCAAATTGGTGCTTTGACTCTCACTGTAGCAACCCTCTCGGCCTTCATGAACAATGTCGGCGCCCTTGCCCTTATGCTACCAGTAGCGATTCGTGCGGTACAATCAGCAGGTATTCCGCCCTCATGCGCTCTGATGCCACTGGCTTTTGGATCTCTTCTTGGCGGGCTATCGACCCTTATTGGGACCCCGCCCAATATAATTATTGCCAGCTACAGGGCAGAGATCCTCGGTAAATCATTTGGTGGGAGTAGCGGATTCAGCATGTTCGATTTCGCACCCGTCGGTGCGGCGGTGGCGGTGGCAGGTATCGTCTTTATTGCCCTCGTCGGCTATCGGCTAATTCCGCGGCGAGAAAGCAATAATAACGCGCTGGAGGAACTCCTGCATATCGAAGATTATGTAGCAGAGCTAGCTGTCCCTGATGAATCGCCGCTGATCGGAGAACCAATCAGGGAACTTATCGTTCTCGCGGACGGTGATATTTCCATTGTCGCTATCGTCCGAGACGGAATTAAGGAATTAGCACCGCCTTGGTATACCCGCATTCGTGGCGGCGATCACTTGATAATCGAGGGCGGAACGGATGCGATCGCTGTTGCGACTGAAAATTCACAATTTCACCTTGTCACCGGTAAGAACTTTCACGATTCCGACTTCGCCTCTGACGAGGTTTTGATGGTTGAAGCAGTAATTAACCCGGGCGCCCGATTAGAAGGTCGAACGCTTCGGGGACTTCGCGTCAATTCTCGGTACGGGGTTAACATTCTCGCCGTTGCCAGACGCGGTAAATCTATCCGCGACCGGATCGGACACATCCGTTTCGAGGCTGGTGACGTCATTCTCATACATGGTCCAGAACAGACTATTTATGAGGCCTTAAATTCGTTGGGATGCCTGCCGCTAGCAAACCGAGAAATCGCGCTTGCGAATAGGCGCAGTTATTATCCTCTCGGCGTTTTTGCGGTTGCGATTTTGGCTACCCTGTTAGGCATTGTCCGAATCGATATCGCCTTCGTCACCGCCGTGATAGTACTGGTGGGAACAAGGATGCTTCCATTAAGAGAAATGTACGACAGTGTCGAATGGCCTATCATCATTCTACTGGGCGCTTTTTTGCCGGTTGGTGCCGCCCTACAGTCTACAGGAGCGACGACATTAATATCTGAAGGAATATTCCAGTTGGCGGGTGATATGCCCCTCTGGGTGATTTTACTTATCATTATGATGTTATCGTCGTTATTGAGCGCCGTGATAAACAACGCAGCTACCGCCGTTCTCATGGCGCCCATAGCCGTCACTGTCGCTAACTCTATAAATGCTAATTTTGACTCGTTCCTGATGGCGGTTGCGATCGGCGCATCCTGTGCATTCCTGACACCTATCGGGCATCAGTCCAGCTTGCTGGTTATGGGCCCCGGTGGGTACCGGTTTGGAGACTATTGGCGCCTCGGCTTGCCACTCACCGCCGTTACCTTCGCCGTTGCGATACCAATGATTATAGTCGTATGGTAAACTGCCAACTCGATTGGCTTATACTAACCCAATGGGACAAGCGGCTGGACCTTATACTTGCCGTAGTAAGCGTTACGCAGAACTTCTTCGGTAACACCTTCAACAAATGTATAAGCTGGAGAAATCACCGCAGTCGCTGCAAGAACCTCGATTAAAACCGCTTCATATACGGGAAGTGTCTCTCCATGCTCAGCGGCGACATCTGCTCGCAAGGACTCGTATATTTCATCCCCATCCGAAAATAATTCGGCTTTTCCAGTAAACCGATATCCTCGACGTGAAAATATATCCACACAGTTCAATTCAATTCTAGGATCCCTCCTCAGGTTTGCGATTGTGCCGGGGGAAGCCATGTTCGCAAATATAAGATGGTTATCGTCAAGTACCCTGAGAGAGCTTTTAGGCGATAGGTTTGGACTGCCGTCCTTGTTAATAGTCGCAACAAAGCAAAGCATCGTGCTTGCGACTAAGTTTTTCATATCTTCGTCTAGCATTTCTTGAATCCCACTTTCCATTTTTCATACTTAAAAGCTAGTACATTTATATTTGATTCGTATCCGACAAAGTCTCCTACCTGTTATAGAATTATAATATAAAAATTTTGGGAGACTGAAATGACCATTCAGCTATACGAACTCGTCGGTAAAGACGACAGGCGATTCAGCCCTTATTGTTGGCGTACGCGGATGGCTCTTGAGCACAAAGGTATAGACTATGAAACTATCCCCGTGAGGTTTACCGATAAAGACCTAATTTCCTTTTCCGGACAGGAACGCCTACCGGTCATACGGGATGGTGAAACTTTTGTCTCCGACTCGTGGGCTATTGCGGAATATCTAGAAGGTAAATATCCGGAAAGTAGACCTCTGTTTGGAGGAGACATTGGACACGGACTAGCACGTTTTCTAAATGTTTGGGCGGACAGAGTGCTGCACGCCGCGCTTATACGACTAGTGATTGCCGATATCCTTGACCACGTCGACGCTGCTGACCGGAATTATTTCCTCGAGAGCCGGACAGCCCGGTTCGGCATGACCCCTACGGAGATCCAGACTCGTTCGGAGGACGATATAAAAGCCTTTGGTCACGCCGTTTCCACAATAAAGGCAGCCCTTGGCGAAGAATTATTTTTGGGAGGTGATAATCCTGCTTATGGCGACTATATTATCTTCGGTGCCTTTGCTTGGGCTAGGTCGATCAGCGAATTTTCCCTGCTAAATGCCGATGATCCTGTTTACAACTGGCGTAATCGGATGCTGGATATGTTCGATGGTATATCGCGTAAATCCGTCGGCTATGAAGTCTGATTTGACTAGAACTTTTTCCAAATCGAACTCTATGAGTGATGAACCGCATATACTGGTGGTGGACGATGATGATCGGTTGCGTGAGCTATTGCGCGAATATCTCTCGGAAAACGGCTTCCGAGTAACAACGGCCGAGAATGCCGAAGACGCGAGAGTGCGACTGACAAGACTGCTATTCGACCTACTAGTGATTGATGTAATGATGCCGGGCGAAGACGGCCTGACTCTGACAGCATCACTCCGTGAGATGTCGGGGGTACCAATCCTACTACTAACCGCGATGGGAGAACCCGAAGACCGTGTTGAAGGACTTGAGCGCGGCGCTGACGACTACATGACTAAACCATTCGAGCCGCGCGAACTGGTTCTCCGCATAGAAACTATCCTACGCCGCAACGCGATGTCGGCACCCGAACAAGTTATCTCTCTTGGAAAATTCAAGTTCGATCTCGGTCGGCAAGAACTGAGATGCGATGATACTGTTGTCCGCCTTACAACGATTGAGGCAAATCTGCTATCAGCGCTAGCGCGCAACCAGGGCTCGACTATGACACGAAACGAGCTTATTGCTCAGTGCCAGATCGATGGCGGAGCTCGAACTGTGGACGTTCAAGTCACCCGTCTCAGGCGCAAGATTGAGTCAGATCCGCGCGAACCACGTTTCCTTCATACCGTCAGGGGCCAAGGCTATATCTTGCACCCGGACTGAGACGGAGAGGCCAGACAGATGAAGCTCCCGCGCATTCGACTGAAAAAGGCAATAAAGAGATATCTGCCAAGGTCATTTTTGGGCCGTTCGATTATGATAATAGTAACGCCTCTGATCCTCCTCCAAATCGTGTCGACTTGGATATTTTATGATCGCCACTGGACGTTAATTACTCGGCGGCTCGCCGATTCTGTAGCCGGAGAAATTGGTTTCGTCATTGACGAAATGGGCAGGTTCGAAAACGCTAAACGTACAGTCTGGTTGAGTCGTGCCGCGGAAGATCTGGGCTTCTATTTCAATTTTAAGGCGGGCGAAATTCTCCAGAATGCGCCAGCAGAGATCGGCAGTGGTATCCTTGATACCCGACTGGCCTATTCGATGCGTGAACGAATTAGAAGACCATTTCATATCGATACATGGAGTCATGAAAGATTGGTGCAAATGAAGGTCCAACTGCCTGATGGTGTGATGGAAATATTTGTTCCACGGAAACGCCTTTTCAGCTCTACGACCTATCTTTTTATATTATGGATGGTGGGGACTTCTCTATTACTCTTTGCCATTGCGACAATGTTTATGCGGAACCAAGTACGTCCTATTCGACGCCTATCTGCAGCAGTCGATAATTTTGGGAAGGGACGCGAAGTCCCTAATTTTAAGCCTGAGGGCGCAACGGAAATCCGACGCGCTGCCGCAGCTTTCGAACGTATGCGCGGGCGAATAAATAACGCGCTTACACAACGGACAGAAATGCTCGCTGGCGTTTCGCATGATCTCCGAACTCCGCTGACGCGCATGAAACTGCAGCTTGCTTTATTGGAGGAATCTCCGAGGATTGATGATCTAAAACAGGATCTTCGGCAAATGGAATTTATGGTCGAGGAGTTTCTGGCATTCGCCCGCGGAGAAGGTACGGAAGCCGCTGAAGAATGTGATCTAGCGGAACTTCTGACTAGCGTAACCCGGAGTTCATCCTCGCTGGGGAGGGAAGTCACATTGGATATAAGGGGAGACCTTACCATTCTCGTTCGACCCAACGCTATTCGGCGATGCATCACAAACCTGATTGTAAATGCCTGTACACATGCAGAAAAAGTACATATTCATGCAGAGCGACGCGGAAAACTTGTAGAAATATGTATTGATGATGACGGCCCCGGTATCCCAGAAGCAGAACGCGAATCAGTTTTTAAACCGTTTTACCGGCTGGATTCATCACGCAACCCTCAGACGGGCGGAACCGGTTTAGGGCTATCCATCGCCCGGGATTTGGCGCGGGGTGGGGGAGGCGAAGTGGAACTGCAGGACTCCCCGGCTGGGGGAACACGAGCCCGGGTATTGCTGCCGGTCTAACTACTCCCGAAAGGAACGGAGATTCTCTGTTCGCACCGTAACAATCGAGGGCGGCATAGTGCCTTATTGCCTTTTCATATGCTCCGGCGGCAATTCATTTCAAAAACCCATAATATCTTAAGTTTAGAAGACTAAAATCATAAAACCAGTCTCTCTAGTCTATCTCCCGACTAGGATTTTTACGGTGCGGAAACAAATTTATCAACTTTCCAGCACGGCTCAGATCTCTATCCAAGCATGCCATCGTCGCGCCGAGATCTGGGGAATCGTCGTTTAGCCAGACGCGAGTCGCCGACAAGTAAATAAGCCCAAGACCTTGTATTTTTGCCAAACCCATCGGGCCAGAAGCCCCAATGCCGGAGGCCTCTAGCGACCACGCCATAGAGTTTGCTAATACTGGCAGTGAACAGATCGCGAGAGCAGGATCACTTCCTAGTGACCTTAGAAGAGAATGGATAGCCAACTTATAGCTAGACTGGGCCTCAAAACGACGCATCAATACATCCAACAGACGCTCTCGAGAGGGTTCTGTTGAATCAGCAAAATCATGATCGGAAAGAACGGCCTTATCTATTCGGGCGAACAATCTGGCCAATATTGCCTGCCGCGTCGGGAAGAATTCATAAACTCTTGGAAGTGTTGCACCGGAAGCTTCTGAGATTTCTTCCATTGTAATATCCTGCCACCGCCGCTCGGCGTAAAGCCCCAATGCTATATCGAGTATTCGATCGATACCGGGTTCTCGTGCTCTCGGTTTATTTGCCATAAAAGTCTCCCTACGGGGGTCTACCTTAACATTTTTCGAGGGTCCCGAAAATCCAGAGAAGTACAGTAACTAGTTGATCCAAAGGGCCAGCTATGTCACGATTCATTCTCATCCTTTTAGGGAAAGATAATGCGCTCACCATTGCCCGCAAATCTATCAAGAGCACTTCGAAAAGTTCCGCGGCTTACCGCTACCGAAGAGCGTGATCTGGTGGCTAAATATCGTCGCGGCGACAAGTGGGCTTGCGAGAAATTGGTGCTGAGTCAATTACGCTTCGTAATAAGTATTGCCGGCCGTTATCGTCGTCACGGGTGCCCGCTTGCTGATTTGATCCAAGAAGGCACCGTTGGCCTGCTTGAAGCCGTAAAACGTTTTAATCCAGAACGCGGAACACGTCTCTCAACTTTTGCAATGTGGTGGATCCGCGCAGCAATCCAAGATTACGTCTTGCAATCTGGGTCTTTGGTAAGATCTGTGACCACCCCAAAAGCAAGAACAATGTATTTCAGCTCCGCTCTTCAATCACTGGATTTACAAAACGATCGCGCCGTCCAAACAGCCGCCAGACGTTTCAAAACAACGACCGAGGAACTGCGGGCCTTCGTTCAGCGCTTCACGACACCTGATAAAGTCATTGACCAGTCCCCTGGCAACGATCATCTTTCACAAGCCTTTTCTCAGGCTGATCCGGACCCTGAAGAAAGCCTAGCGAATAAACAACAACGTCTCACCTTTCTCTGGCTGATCCGGGCTGCAATCCCCGGCATGACCCGGCGCGAACGGCATATTTTACGGCGTCGTTTTCTTGGCGATAAGCGAGCAAGCAGAAATAAAATTGGTAAAGAGTTGGGCCTTTCCAAGGAGAGAGTTCGGCAACTCGAACTCCGCGCACTCGAAAAACTGCGGGCGATCACCGCTGCGACGCATCGGCCAACTAGTTCTGGAGGCAAGATGCCTTATAAGCCAAGCCGAGTAGGCGTGGGCTCAATTTCCCGCTCAATGGGAGCAAATCCGGTGATCGTAGGTGAATAACCTTTGTGGATCCGAAAATCGTGACCCCACCGAACAAAGCCAGCCTAGTCGAAACAAACAAAACATAAGGTCGACTATGTATAGCTTACAACTCTCACATTCTAAGAATGGTGAACGCCTATAGAGCCAGATTCTATCTGCCGAGTTCTCGAGACCTCTTGGTCGCGGCTGCGACCGCTCGATCCATCAGGTCACCAAGCCCAGCATCCATCATAAGGACGTCTAGTGCAGCAGCCGTTGTTCCCCCAGGACTGGTCACGTTCATACGGAGTGTTTCTGCCGTCTCGGCTGACAAATGGGCAAGTTCTCCCGACCCGGTGACAGTGGCCCGGGCCAGTTTATCCGCGATTTCAGGTGGGAGCCCTTGGGCTTCACCAGCGCGGGCGAGGCATTCTATCATGTGGAACACATAGGCTGGTCCGCTACCAGATATAGCGGTGACCGCATCGATTAGCGATTCATCCTCTATCCAAACTACCTCCCCGATCGCTTCCAACAATGATTGACATAAAGTGTGTTGGTGAGTTTTTAGGTTTGCGTTAGCAAAGGCCGCCGTAATACCGCGGCCGACTGAAGCGGGTGAGTTAGGCATTGTCCTCACAACGGCTACGCCACTCCCGAGTTGCCGCTCGAAGAAATTCGTGTCGCGTCCAGCGGCAATGGACAGAACCACTGCCGACGCAGTAAGCGCGCCTGCATAGGTTGCAACGATGTCCTCCATACCCTGCGGTTTAACCGCGAATACTATGACATCAGGTATATACCCTTTGTCGAGATCTTCGGCTGAGGACACGACCGGAACCGCGAGCTCCATTCGAAGGTTTGTGGCAACATCGTTGAAAGGCTCTACAACAAGAATTTCATCAGCAGTGATCCCTCGTGCCAGCCAACCCCGCAACATTGCACCTCCCATTTTCCCGCACCCGACAAGAAGGATTCTCTTCGAATTAAGCATGGTTCATACCTCTTCAGGTCGGAACAGAATCCTGTCGAGACTTAGGCTTCGCCTTCGGTCTCCAGTATGGCAGCTGCCATCGCCTCTCTCGGACTTTTTCCACCCCAGATTACGAATTGAAAGGCAGGATAGTATCGCTCGCTTTCGGTGAAGGCGATATCTACAACATCCTCAAGCTGTTCGCGGCTAATTCCCGCGGCACCACGGAGCAATAATGCATGGCGGAATACCGGGAGACCGTCATCCGACCAGAGGTCGAAATGACCCACGAGAAGTCTCTCATTAATGTTGGCAAGGAGTGGATGAATCGCATCGGATTTTTTCTCCGGCACTCGCATATCGAAAGCGCAGGCAAACAACAACGCATGCACATCAGCATGCCAAGATACGAACATCCGATAGTCGCACCAGTGGCCAGTGACCTCAACCGCGATATCCCTGTCGCTTGAACGTTCAAACAGCCAATCGTGGCTGGTAGCGATTTGCTCAATCATATCCAGCGGATTGGGAAAGGATCTCTCGTATTCTTTGCTTAAAGCCGTCATACCACCCCCGGGAACGCATTTGGTACCAGCACCTTTTCGATATACGTAATTGCAGGTATTTTACAAAATACGGGGTCCGATAGGTTTTCTGATACTATATTTAGCGTGCCAGAAGGCAACTACGCGCGCAAGCATAATTGCACTGGTAAGCTGCACTGACCACAAAATGTAGTGGATAAGTAAAAGGCGTGTTTAGCCCTATTTTTTGGCTGCACGTTTCGCCGACGATTTTTTCGCTGGTTTCGTTTTTCGATTCGCTGGTTTCGGCTTTGCCCCTTCAAGCGCCACTAATCGCTCTTCCAGGCGCTCATTTTCGTCACGGGCCTTGGCCGCCATTTGTTTTACAGCATCGAATTCCTCTCGTGTGACCAGATCCATACCAGTCAATAGCCGGTCTATCTGATACTTGACGAGGTTTTCGATTTCGCGTTTTACACCGGAAAACGTACCTATAGCACCGCCAGCGACCCGGGCGGCATCTTCGAAAACTCTATTGGGTTTAGGCATTTTCTGACCCCTACGTGCTTGATACGACCCTTAGGTAGGCGTTAGCGACCAACATGACAAGCAAAGCTGCCGATTGCGGGTTGGCACGGTGAGACCTATAACCACTTTAAAGGAAATATGCAGCGGAATAACTGGATGATCATTGTTACCGGCGGCGCAGGATTTATCGGCTCCCACCTCGTCAAAGAACTTGAGAAACGGGGTACCCCCGACGTTGTCGTATGCGACTTTTTTGGCACCGACGACAAATGGAAAAATATCGCCAAGAGGAGACTAGAGAATATCCTCCCGCCGGGCGATCTTTCAGAGTTTCTGAACGATAACGCAGCCGACATCGAATCCGTTTTTCATATGGGCGCTGTCTCGGCCACCACCGAGCGAGATGTGGATTTAATCATCCGATCTAATATCCGCCTCTCTATAGATCTATGGAACTGGTGCACCGCCAACAACTCCAACCTTATTTATGCATCGTCAGCGGCTACCTTTGGAGATGGTAAAATGGGCTTTGACGATGACAACACACCCAACGCGCTCGCAAGACTCCGGCCGTTGAATGCCTATGGGTGGTCAAAGCATGTCTTTGATCAGCGCGTCGCCCGGATCGTGTCGGAAAATGGCCCGCGTCCCCCGCACTGGGCTGGATTGAAATTCTTTAACGTCTACGGCCCAAACGAGTATCACAAAGACAACATGATCAGCGTTGTCCTTAAGAACTTTCGACAGATTAACGAAACGGGTAAGGCGGTGCTATTCCGGTCCCACAACCCCGACTATCCCGACGGCGGTCAGAAGCGGGATTTTGTATGGGTGGAAGACTGCGTCGATATCGCTCTTTGGGTGTCGGAGGCCTCTTCAGCTCCGGGGATCTTTAACGTAGGCACAGGAAAGAGCCGAACATTCTATGATCTCGCATCCTCTGTATTTGGGGCGATGGGCAAGGTCGAGAATATCGAGTTCATCGACACACCCGCCGCTATCCGCGACCGTTATCAGTATTTCACTCAGGCCAATATGACCCGCCTACGGGATGCCGGTTACGACCGTCCGGGGACTTCTTTGGAAGATGGGGTTCTACAATACATTCGCGATTATCTTTTGGCCGAAGACCCTTATGCCTGACTGCCAATCATGCTTACTCTGACCTATCCGACAATCGACCCGGTCCTTGTCGAGATCGGTCCATTCGCTGTCCGCTGGTACGCGCTATCATATATCGTCGGCATTCTATTGGCATGGCGATATATGATCTGGGTATCGCGTCGTTCTACCTCGGACATCACAAAAGAACACATTGACGATTTTGTCGTCTGGGCAACGCTCGGTATCGTCCTTGGCGGCCGGCTGGGCTACGTTATATTTTATAAGCCCAGCTATTATCTGCAGAATCCAATCGAACTTCTCGCCGTCTGGCAGGGCGGCATGTCATTCCACGGTGGGTTTTTAGGGGTAATTTTCGCCGTCTGGTTATTCTGCCGCCGCCGTGGTTATTCGTGGATCGCAGTTAGCGACGTCATAGCCTGTGCCGCTCCGCTGGGTTTATTCCTTGGCCGGATCGCAAATTTCATCAACGGTGAGCTATACGGCAGAGTTACAGAGTCTCCACTCGGTATGGTTTTTCCAGGCGGCGGTCCGTTACCACGCCACCCCAGCCAGCTTTATGAGGCCGCTCTCGAAGGGCTGGTTCTTTTCTTTGTTCTGTTCTGGCTGGCACTCCGGCCGGTCTCATTCGAGAAACGGGGCCTTCTATCGGGTGTTTTTCTAGCGGGATATTCAATTGGACGTTTCACGGCGGAATTTTTCCGCCAACCGGACGCTCACATCGGCTTTCTCGCGTTTGGTACTACGACAGGCCAGTGGCTTTCGACACCCCTGTTCATTGCTGGCGTAATACTTATTTATCGATCTATTAGGCATGAAGCGGCTTGAAACGTTTATCCGTGAACGGATTGAGGCCGACGGCCCGATCCCAGTCTATGAGTATATGGCTCTCGCGCTAGGTCATACAAACCTCGGATATTATAAAAAAGGTGATCCCATTGGCGCGGATGGTGATTTTATAACTTCGCCGGAGATTTCTCAGGTTTTTGGAGAACTGATCGGTCTCTGGGCGGCGGTTACATGGCAACAGATGAGCTGTCCGGACAAGATAATTCTGATTGAGTGTGGCCCCGGTAGAGGCACCCTTATGAAAGACCTGCTCCGTGCCACTACAAGCGTTCCTATGTTCGAGAAAGCTATTGAAATACATCTTGTAGAAACAAGCGAATTTCTCATGCACCGCCAAGCAGAGACCCTATCTGGTCAACATCCGATCTGGCACAAGACGATCGAAACTATTCCTCCTGGTCCTACTATTTTAATTGCAAACGAATTTATAGATTCGCTACCGATTCGACAGGTAACCAAAGTCCAGAATGGCTGGGCGGAACGATGCGTTGGGTCATTGGGTAATACGCTGCAATTTATGCCCGGAACGATCTGTCAAGATCCACTGAATTTACCTAAAGATGCCCTGCCCGGGGAAGTATACGAATTCCGACCCGCGGCAGTTACTTTTATCAATAAACTCTCCAAGCGCCTAGCGGCCCAACCAGGAGCAGCACTGATAATTGATTACGGCTACAAGCACCAGGCACCCGGCGACACCCTCCAAGCAGTGCGCGAACACCAATTTGCCGACCCACTATCTGATCCGGGCGAGGTTGACCTGACGGCTCACGTAGATTTTGGTGCTCTTAGTGCTCGCGCCTCAGATTGTGGCTCTCAGGTGTTCGGGCCGATAGACCAAGCCTCCTTTCTGAGGTCTCTCGGCATCATTGAACGTACGGCGGCATTATTTAAAAATGCGACACCGGAACAGGCAGAGAGACTATACTCAGCAACTCAGCGCCTAATCGATCCGAATGCAATGGGATCACTTTTCAATGCAATGATAATTACGGACTCAGAAGCACCCGCCCCCGCGGGTTTTGAGATCTACTCGACCGAAAACACCAGTAATGTTGATTGAATCTCATTTATTTTCCGACATGCCTGAGATTCGCCATGGTTTCTTCACTAGAAAAGGCGGTGTAAGCAGCGACATATACGATTCCCTAAATTGCGGTTCCGGCTCTTATGACCGGCCGGAAAACGTTGCCGAAAACAGACGCCGAGCGGCCCGGCGTATTGGTATAGATGAAGAGCGCCTAATCACGATTAACCAAGTTCACAGTGCTGATGTCGTTACCGTTAATGACCCGTCGATGATTATGGTTAAACGGCCCACAGCAGATGGTATGGTGACTGCTATTCCCGGGATAGCCCTTTCTGTTCTGACGGCTGACTGTGCCCCACTACTGTTAGCTGATCAAAAAGCCAAAATCATAGGTGCGGCACATGCGGGATGGAAAGGCATTTTCGCCGGCATAATTGAGAACACGATATCAGCCATGGTGTCCCTTGGTGCCACTCGCGAAAACATTTCGGTATGCGTTGGGCCATGTATTTCACAAGACTCATACCAGGTGGGACCAGATTTCCCCGGTCCATTCATCGCATTGGATCCACATGCCCGCGCGTACTTCGTTCCGGATGCCGAACCCGGCAAATACCAATTTGATCTTCGTGGTTTAGTGTTATCACGGATTTTTGGATCAGGCGTCGAGGCACACGATATAATTGATCTAGATACCTACAAACGCGAAGATTTGTTTTTCAGTTATCGCCGGGCCTGTCAC
>CETM01104221.1_pt1 | contig 23523 bp, 20 predicted proteins | sample 361451 | NCBI WGS metagenome assembly CETM01 (sample SAMEA2622690, study PRJEB7988) | marine metagenome | isolation source: saline water (ENVO:00002010), including
TTTCTATTTATTGCATTAGCTTTAAGTATAGGTTTCATTGCTATCAACTTCACCTTAGCACCTAAAAATCCAGATCCAGAAAAATTATCAGCTTATGAATGTGGTTTTGAAGCTTTTAGCGACTCAAGAATTAAGTTTGATGTCAGATTTTATTTAGTAGCAATTTTATTTATAATTTTTGATTTAGAAATTGCCTTCCTTTTTCCTTGGGCAATCTCATTAGGAAATATTGGTTTATTAGGATTTTATTCAATGTTGATTTTTTTATTTATTCTAACAGTTGGTTTTATTTATGAATGGAAAAAAGGTGCATTAGAATGGGAATAAACATTTTTAACTTCAAAAATAAAGACAAAGAAATTCCAGAAGAGTTTAAAAAAATTGCCAAAGATTTTAGTGAAAAAGGATTTATAACAACTTCTTCAGATAATTTAATTAATTGGGCTAGAACAGGATCACTACATTGGATGACATTTGGATTAGCTTGCTGTGCTGTAGAAATGATGCAAACATCTATGCCCAGATATGATCTTGAAAGATTTGGAGCAGCACCAAGAGCATCACCTAGGCAATCAGATGTTATGATTGTTGCAGGAACTTTAACAAATAAAATGGCAGCACCACTAAGAAAAGTTTACGACCAAATGCCTGAACCTAGATATGTTATTTCAATGGGTAGCTGTGCCAATGGAGGAGGATATTACCATTATTCTTATTCTGTTGTTCGAGGTTGTGATAAAGTTGTTCCGGTAGATATTTATGTTCCGGGTTGCCCACCATCCGCTGAGGCACTCTTGTACGGAATTCTTCAACTTCAAAAAAAAATTAGAAGAGAAGGAACACAAAAAAGATAATATTTATAATGAAATTAATAGATTTAAACAAAGTATTGAATTCTGAACTTACAACTAAAATAAAAGATTCTTTTATTGAGAATGGAGAATTGTTGTTAAAAGTGGATATCAATGACCTATTTTCAGTAATCTTATTTTTAAAATCAAACAATAATTGCAAATTTAAACAATTAATAGATATTGTTGCAGCAGATTTTCCAAACGAAGAAAAAAGATTCAAAATTTATTATTTATTATTAAGCCATGAAAATAATTTAAGAATTAAAATATTAACAAGCTTTAATATTGAAGAAAAAATCCCCTCAGTAACAAAAATCTATCCTTCAGCTAATTGGATGGAAAGAGAAGTATTTGATATGTACGGAATTAAATTTAAGAATCATCCAGATCTTAGAAGAATATTAACTGATTATAATTTTAAAGGTTTCCCTTTAAGAAAAGATTTTCCATTAACTGGGTTTAACGAGGTTAGGTACAGCGAAAAAGATAAAAAAATAGTCTATGAGCCTGTGAAACTTGAACAAAACTATAGAGATTTTGATTTTGACAGTCCATGGGAAGGAACAAAATATATAAAAGAAATAAAACAAAAAACTAAAGATGGCTAAACAAAAAAAAACAATGAATTTAAATTTTGGTCCTCAGCATCCTGCTGCTCATGGCGTTCTTAGACTTATACTTGAGCTTGACGGTGAACTTGTTGAAAAGGTAGATCCTCATATTGGATTACTTCATAGAGGAACAGAAAAGTTAATAGAACATAAAACATACACCCAAGCTTTACCTTATTTTGATAGGTTGGATTATGTTGCTCCTATGAATCAAGAACATGCGTTTGCTTTAGCTGCAGAGAAACTTTTAAAAGTTGAAGTTCCTATTAGAGCCCAATATCTTAGAGTTATATTTTGTGAGATAGGGAGAATTTTAAGTCATTTACTAAATATCACTACCCAGGCGCTAGATGTTGGTGCCTTAACACCATCTCTCTGGGGTTTCGAAGAAAGAGAGACTCTAATGACTTTTTATGAGAGAGCATCAGGATCAAGGCTACATGCAAATTATTTCAGGACCGGAGGTGTTCATCAAGATGTACCAAATAATCTTTTAAATGATATAGGAAAATTTTGTGAAACATTTCCTAAAACAATAGATGATTTAGAAAATCTTTTAACAGACAACAGAATTTTTAAACAAAGAAATGTTCAAATCGGAGTGGTAACTAAAGAAGATGCCTTATCTCATAGTTTTTCAGGAGTAATGTTAAGGGGATCGGGTATACCCTGGGATTTAAGAAAGTCACAACCTTATGAATGTTATAAAAATTTAGACTTTAAAATACCAGTTGGGAAAAACGGAGATTGTTATGATAGATATTTGTGCAGAATTGAGGAAATGCGCGAAAGTGTGAAAATAATAAAACAATGCTTGAAACAAATTCCAATTGGGCCAGTTAAAACAATTGATGGGAAAGTTTCACCTCCAACTAAAAAAGAGATAAAAGAGTCGATGGAAGCGTTAATACATCACTTTAAGCTTTTCACAGAGGGATACAGGGTACCAAGAGGAGAAGTGTATTGCGCAGTTGAGGCGCCAAAAGGAGAATTTGGGGTTTATTTAATATCCGACGGAAGTAATAAACCTTATAGATGTAAAATTAGAGCTCCTGGATTTTCACATCTTCAAGCAATAGATTATTTGACCAGAGGTCATATGCTGGCTGACGTACCAGCTGTTTTAGGTTCTCTAGATATTGTTTTTGGAGAGGTAGATAGATGAGTTTAAAAAAAATACACGACGAACAACCTGAAGAATTTAATTTTACAAAAGAAAATTTGGAAATAGCTAATCGAATACTTAAGAATTATCCAAAAGATAAAAAGAAAAGTGCTGTTATGCCGTTGCTATATCTTGCTCAAGAACAAAATAATAATTGGATACCTTTAGCTGCATTAAAATATTTGGGAAAATTTTTGTCTATGCCATATATAAATGTATATGAAATAGCTACTTTTTATACCATGTACAATCTATCACCAGTTGGAAAATATTTCATTCAAGTCTGTACTACTAGTCCTTGTTTATTAAGAGGAGCTAACGACCTTGTCAAAGCTTGTCAAAATAAAATTTCTAAAAAACAAGAAACACTTTCAGAAAATGGCTTGTGTTCATGGGTCGAAGTAGAATGTCTTGGAGCTTGTGTAAATGCACCAATGATGCAGGTTAATAAAGACTATTATGAAGATTTAAACAAGCATGATATGGAAAAAATTCTTGAGTCTTTCATTCAGGATAAACCATTAAAACCAGGTTCATACAGAGGAAGATCGAGTAGTGCCCCTGAAGTAAAAGAAAATAAAACAAACGGTATAAACAATGCTTAGCGAAGAAAACAAGATATTTAAAAATTTATATAATAACCTCGGATGGACTTTAGAAGATTCTTTAAAAAGAGATGATTGGTCTAATACTAAAGAAATAATTTTAAAGGGTAGAGACTGGATAATAAATGAAATTAAAACTTCAGAACTAAGAGGTAGAGGCGGGGCTGGATTTCCAACAGGAGTCAAATGGTCATTTGCTCCAAAGAAGGTAGGTTCAAGACCTCATTATTTAGTTATTAATGCAGACGAGTCGGAACCAGGAACTTGTAAAGATAGAGATATAATGAGATTTGAACCACAGAAATTAATTGAAGGATGTTTAATAACATCTTTTGCTGTAAATGCACATACTTGTTACATATATATTCGTGGGGAATATTTTAATGAAGGAAAAAGAGTTCAAGAAGCAATAGACGAAGCTTATTCAAAAAATTTAATTGGAAAAAACGCATGTAATTCTGGTTGGGATTTAGATATTTATATCCATTATGGTGCAGGTGCCTATATTTGTGGCGAAGAAACAGCATTACTTGAAAGTCTAGAAGGTAACAAAGGTCAACCGAGATTAAAACCTCCTTTTCCAGCTTTAGTAGGACTATATGGATGTCCAACTATAGTTAACAATGTAGAAACAATCGCTGTTGTTCCAACTATTTTAAGAAAAGGTGGCAAGTGGTTTGCATCTATAGGTAGACCAAAAAATACTGGAACTAAAATTTTTTGTATTTCTGGAAATGTTAATAATCCATGCAATGTTGAAGAAGAACTGGGAATACCTCTAAAGGAACTTATTGAAAAACATGCCGGTGGTGTCATTGGTGGCTGGAAAAACCTACAAGCCGTTATTCCAGGAGGATCTTCTATGCCGTTAATTCCTAAAGATGTATGTGAAACAATAAAAATGGATTTTGATTCTTTAATTGCTGCAAAAAGTGGTTTAGGAACCGCTGGTGTTGTTGTGATTAATAAGGACCAAGACATTGTTAAGTGTATGGCAAGAATTGCGAAATTTTATAAACACGAAAGCTGTGGTCAATGCACACCTTGTAGAGAGGGTTCAGGCTGGATGTGGAGGATCCTCGAAAGAGCAGCAAGAGGTGAAGCAACATTTAATGATATTGATTTATTATCAGATGTCACAAAGCAAATAGAGGGACACACAATTTGTGCTTTTGGAGAAGGATCAGCTTGGCCAGTTCAAGGTCTTTTAAGACACTTTAGAAAAGAAATTGATAAAAGATGTTTTTCTGAACCAATAATTAAAAAGAAGAGAGAGATACCTTATTTAGTAGACCAGCATTTACTTGAGAAATAAATATGCCAAAAATTACTATAAACAATAAAGAAATAGAGTTTGAAAGTGGCATGACAGTCCTACAGGCATGTGAATTGGCTGGAGCCGAAATTCCAAGGTTTTGTTATCACGAACGTTTATCAATAGCAGGAAATTGCAGAATGTGCTTAGTAGAGATGGATAAATCCACAAAACCAATAGCTTCATGCGCAATGCCTGCTGCAGAGGGAATGAATATAAAGACAAACACTTCTATGGTTGAAAAAGCAAGAAAAGGTGTAATGGAGTTTTTATTAGCAAATCATCCACTTGACTGCCCAGTTTGTGATCAAGGAGGAGAGTGCGATTTACAAGATCAATCTCTCTACTATGGGTTTGATAAATCTAGATTCAAAGAAAATAAAAGAGAAGTTAAAGATAAATACATGGGACCTTTAATAAAAACTATAATGACAAGATGTATTCATTGCACTCGATGTGTGAGATTTGCTACCGAAGTAGGTGGTGTTACTGAGATTGGAGCTATTGGTAGAGGTGAAAATATGGAAATTACTACTTATCTTGAAAAATCTATGGAGTCGGAGTTGTCTGCGAATGTGATAGATCTTTGTCCAGTAGGTGCATTAACATCTAAACCATATGCCTTTGAAGCTAGGCCGTGGGAACTAAAAAAAACAGAAACTATAGATGTAATGGATGCAGTTGGATCGAATATAAGAGTTGATACTTATGGCTGGGAAGTTAAAAGAATTTTACCGAGATTAAATAATAATATCAATGAGGAGTGGATTTCAGATAAAACCAGATATGCTTGTGATGGTTTGTTAAAACAAAGATTAGATAAACCTTACAGACGAGAAAACGGCAAATTAGTACAAAGCAACTGGGATGAAATTATAAAAATTATTTGTTCCAAATTTCAAGAAACACAAAAGGAATTTATAGGTGGACATATTGGAGATTTGGAGTCAATGGAAACTACAAATTCTTTTAAATCATTCTTAGATTCAATTGGTATAACCAATTTTGATTTTAGAGAGAAACCTTTTTATATAAATCCTGAAAACAAAATAAATTACATATTTAATTCTTCAATTAGTGGCATTGAAGATTCTGATTGTATAGTACTCGTAGGCACAAACCCAAGACATGAAGCAACTATGGTTAATGCAAGAATTAGAAAAGTTTTTACATCTAAAAAAATACCTATATTATCTTTTGGAAATCCAGGAGATTTAACTTATGAGTATAAAATAGCTGGAAATAATACTGAAGATGTTAAAAAATTTATAAATAAAGAAAATCCCTATAGTGAGATTTTCTTAAAATCAAAAAAACCCTTAGTAATTATTGGAGAGTCAGTTTTAGAACTAAATTCAGGAAAATATATTTTTGAAGGAATCAAAAAATTCTTACAAGAAAATAATTTTATAAACGATAAGTGGAATGCATTAAATATTCTAATACAAAATGCTTCATCTGTAGGAGCTATAGACCTTGGTTTTTTTAATATAAATAAAAATAATAATTTTAATTTTTTTAAAAGATTAAAAGAAAATCATTTTAAATTACTATATTTTGTAGGTTCAGATAATCTAGATTTTACAAAAAAAGATGAATTCATTATTTATCAGGGAAGTCACGGTGATAGAACTGCGCAAATAGCAGACATTATTTTGCCAAGCGCTGCATATACAGAGCAGAATGGTTTATTTTTAAACTTGGAGGGTAGATTACAAAAATCTATAAAATCATCTTTCCCACCTGGTAATGCAAAAGAAGACTGGAAAATTTTTAACTTACTTTATAAACAATTAAAAAATTCTGATTTGTTTAAAAACTTTAATGAATTAAGAAATAATACTTTAAAAAAAATTAAGGACCATAGTGACTATGATCTTTTACCTAAAACCAGAATAAATAAAGCAAATTTAAATATCTCCGATTATCAAAATGAGAACATCATAATAAAAGAAATAGATTATTATTTCAGCAATTCAATTGCTAGGTCCTCTAAAACTATGAGTGATTGCAGAGCAGCTCGGACGTCTTATGCAAAAAATAAAACAGGAACGTAATTATGGATTACATTATTACATTTTATAAAGAAACATACAAAATTTTATTATTGTTAATACCAATACTTGTATCAGTAGCGATGATAGTTTGGTTTGACAGAAGAGTTTGGGGTTTTGTTCAAAGAAGAAAAGGCCCAAATGTAGTAGGACCTTTTGGTATATTACAGACTGCTGCTGACGCTTTAAAATATATTTTTAAAGAAATTATAATTCCGGCAAGTTCAAATAAAATAGTTTTTATATTAGCACCAATTGTAACAATGACTTTAGCCCTGTCGGCTTGGGCCGTTATACCTTTTAGTAACGAAATGTTTATTTCAGATATTAATGTGGGAATATTATATATTTTTGCTATTTCTTCATTAAGTGTTTATGGAATTATCATGGGTGGTTGGGCTTCAAATTCAAAATATCCCTTTCTAGGAGCCATACGATCCGCAGCACAAATGGTTTCTTACGAGGTATCAATTGGAATTATAATTATCAATGTTCTTTTGTGTGTTGGCTCTTTAAATTTGAGAGACATAGTTTTGGCTCAAGAAAAATTATGGTTTGTAGTCCCATTGTTTCCGATGTTTATAATTTATTTTATATCCGCTTTAGCAGAAACTAATCGCCCACCTTTTGATCTTCCAGAAGCAGAAGCAGAACTAGTTGCGGGTTATCAAACTGAATACTCAGGAATGATGTATGCTATGTTTTGGTTAGGAGAATATGCAAATATTCTATTACTATGTGCATTAGGTTCAATCTTATTTCTTGGAGGATGGTTATCTCCTGTCGATATTTACCCTTTTAATATTATTCCAGGAGTATTTTGGATGATATTAAAAATTTTGCTTTTATTTTTTATGTTTGCAATAATTAAAGCAATAGTTCCAAGATATAGATACGATCAATTAATGAGATTAGGATGGAAGGTCTTCCTACCTTTTTCATTGATATATGTAATTCTAACTGCAAGTTTTTTAGTTTACTTTGATTTATTACCAAAATGATTTTTTATGAAATTAAATAGATTTTTAAAAATAATATTTTTATCTGAATTTGTTAAAGGAATATTCATTGCTTTTAAAGAAATTTTAAAAAAAAAGAAAACAATAAATTACCCTTTCGAAAAAGGTAAAATAAGTCCTAGATTTAGAGGAGAACATGCCTTGAGGAGATATCCAAATGGTGAGGAAAGATGTATTGCTTGTAAATTATGTGAAGCGGTTTGTCCTGCACAGGCAATAACTATTGAAAACGAGGAAAAGGCTGATGGGAGTAGAAAAACAACCAGATATGATATTGATATGCTTAAATGCATATACTGTGGTCTTTGTGAAGAGTCATGTCCAGTTGATGCTATTGTTCAAGGTCCAAATTTTGAATTTTCAACTGAAACTAGGGAAGAGCTTTATTACAACAAGGAAAAATTGTTAGAAAATGGAGATAGGTGGGAGTCAGTTTTGGCAGAAAATATTAAGTTAGATAAACCTTACAGATAAGCTTCAAATGATTGCACATGCACTATTTTTTTATTTTTTTTCAATTATAGCAATTATTTCTGCAATTTTTGTCATTGTTTCAAGAAATACTGTACATGCTGTTTTTTTTCTGATCTTAGATTTTATTTCTATAGCCTGCTTATTCATAATGATTGGAGCAGAGTTTTTAGGAATGATGATGTTGATAGTGTATGTGGGTGCAGTTGCCGTGTTGTTTTTGTTTGTAGTAATGTTAATGAATGTGACCGAACAAAAACTATCATGGTTCAGAGGCACAAAAAAGACTGGCCATATACCTGTAGGATTAATAGTAGGTTCTGTAATTTTATTGGAACTTATAGTAATAGTTGGCGGTTGGAAATATAGAAATACTTTTGCAGAAACAAAATTTTTGTCATTTGATGAAAATTTTACAAATACACATTTAATTGGAAACGTCTTATATACTGAATATATCCATTTATTTCAAATTTCTGGAATAATTTTATTGTGTTCTATGGTTGGTGCAATAGTTCTGACTTATAGAAAAAGAGAAGGCGTTAAAAAACAAAAATATTTTGATCAAGTTTCAAGAGAGAGAGAAGATTCAGTCAAACTAGTGGATACGGAATTCGAAAAAGGAGTAAATTTAGATGATTGAAATAGGTCTAGGTCACTATTTAGCTCTCGGAGCAGTCATTTTTTCTTTGGGTACACTAGGTATATTCCTTAATAGAAAAAATGTTATTGTTATATTAATGTCAGTTGAGCTTATTCTTTTGGCGGTAAATATTAATTTAGTTTCTTTTTCTATCTTTCTTCAGGATATAACTGGTCAAATTTTCACAATGCTTATTTTAACAGTTGCAGCAGCAGAAGCTGCTATAGGTTTAGCAATTATTGTTACTTACTACAGGAACAAAGGGTCTATTAGAGTTGAAGAAATAGATGAAATGAAAGGTTAAATGGAATACGCAGTTTTATTTTTGCCCTTAATCGGAGCAACATTAGGATATTTCCTAAAATATTTTGGAGATATTTTTTCACAAATATTTACAACTCTTTTAGTTTGTGTAACAGCAATTTTGTCTTTCATAATTTTCTACAATGGTATTTTTTACGAGATTTATGGAAACTATTTAATTTATGAATGGATATCATCAGGAAATTTTAAAGTAAATTGGTCTATTAATATTGATCCTTTAAGCTCTATAATGCTTGTTGTAGTTTCATTTGTTTCTGCGTTAGTTCATATTTATTCAATTGGCTACATGGAGCATGACCCTGACAAAGCTAGGTTTATGTCTTATCTCTCTCTTTTTACTTTTTCAATGTTAGCACTGGTTGTTTCAGATAATTTTTTACAGTTATTTTTTGGTTGGGAAGGTGTTGGATTATGTTCATATTTATTAATTGGTTTTTGGTACAAAAAGGAAACAGCAAACCGAGCAGCAATAAAAGCATTTATTGTTAATAGAGTTGGAGATTTTGGTTTTGCTATAGGTATATTTCTTATATTTGTATTCTTTGGAACGGTAAATTATGAAGAAGTTTTTCAATTAGTTCCAGAATTATCACAAAAACAAATTAATTTTTTAGGTGCAAATATAAATTTAATTACTTTGATTTGTGTATTTTTATTTATTGGAGCAATGGGTAAATCTGCCCAATTTTTGTTGCACACTTGGCTGCCAGACGCAATGGAGGGTCCTACTCCAGTATCAGCATTAATTCATGCTGCAACTATGGTTACTGCTGGAGTTTTTTTAGTTGTAAGATGTTCGCCTATATTTGAGTACTCTCAATTAGCTTTAGACTTTATAACCGTAATCGGAATGATAACTGCTATTTTTGCTGCTTCCGTAGCAATAGTACAGAACGATATAAAAAAGATAATTGCATATTCTACCTGTAGTCAACTCGGATACATGTTTTTTGCAGCAGGAATTGGAGCTTATCATGTTGCAATTTTTCATCTTTTTACCCACGCTTTTTTTAAAGCTTTACTATTTTTAGGAGCAGGATCAGTTATCCATTCACTAAAAGACGAACAGGATATAAGAAATATGGGCGGCATATGGAGACAAATGCCCTTTACATGGATTGCAATGATTATAGGAACTTTGGCTCTTACTGGCTTTCCTTTTTTATCAGGTTTCTATTCAAAAGATGCTATTATTGAATTTGCTTATTTAAATGGATCAAAACTTGGTTATTTTGCTTCTGCAACAGGTATAATCACAGCTTTTCTGACAGCAATTTATTCTTGGAGATTAATATTTAAAACCTTCCACGGAAAATTTAATAATTTCAATTTATCTAAAATGGAAATAAAAGACTCGGGACTAATAATTATTTTTCCATTAGTAATTTTGGCTTTGTGTTCGGTTTTATCAGGATTCTTATTTAAAGATTTTTTAATTGGACATAACTATGAAAATTTTTGGAAGGATTCTTTGTTAATATTGAAGTCTTTCGATCACACAAAAATACCAAACTGGGTATTGTATAGTACGCCGGTATTAGTAACGGCATCAATCCCATTGTCATATTATCTATATATTATAAACAGTAAATTTTTGGAAAAAATTAAATCTAATAATAAATTGATTTATAAATTTTTATTAAACAAATGGTATTTTGACGAACTATATAATTATATTTTTGTAAATCCAGTTAAAAAAATAGGATCTTTTTTCTGGAAATCTGGGGATATCAAAACTATTGATAGATTTGGCCCTGATGGGATATCAAAAATTGTAAGAATTATTTCAAGAAAGACTGTAAAATTTCAAAGCGGATATATTTACGATTATGCATTCGTAATGCTAATTGCCTTATCTTTATTACTAACTATTTTTATTTTTTATAAATGAACTTTCCAATATTATCCTCAATTACTTTTTTGCCTTTAATTGGTGCTTTTTTTGTATTCTTAACGCGAACCGATAAAGGTGAATTAAATAATGGTGCAATTTACGTTTCAATTTTTACAAGTCTAGTAAATTTATTCATTTGTTTATTTTTATGGTATTCATTTGATAACAAGACCTCTAATTTTCAATTTGTTGAGGAAATTAATTGGATAAGTGGTTTTATCAAATTTAAATTTGGAATAGATGGAATTTCAATTTTATTTATTATTTTGACAGCTTTTATTACTCCTTTATGTATTATTTCATGTATTAATAGTGTTAGAACCAGATTAAAAGAATTTCTTATAGCAATACTTGTTTTAGAAACATTCATGATAGGAGTTTTCTGCTCACTTGATTTAGTAATTTTTTATTTATTTTTTGAAGCAGGCTTAATACCCATGTTTTTAATTATTGGTATTTGGGGAGGACCTAGAAAAGTATACTCAGCATTTAAATTTTTCTTATATACCCTTTTAGGTTCGGTCTTAATGTTAGTTGGAATTATTGCAATATTTTGGATTACTGGAACTACTGATTTTACTGAAATCTATGAAATGAAAATTCCATCTGAATTTCAATATTTATTATGGCTAGCTTTTTTTAGTTCATTTGCGGTTAAAATACCAATGTGGCCTGTACATACTTGGTTGCCTGATGCACACGTTGAGGCCCCTACACCCGGATCAGTAATTTTGGCTGCAATATTATTAAAAATGGGTGGTTATGGTTTTTTAAGATTTTCAGTCGGAATGTTTCCAATTGCCTCAGAATATTTCACGCCTTTAATATTCGTCTTAAGTCTTATCGCTATAATTTATACGTCTCTAGTAGCTTTAATGCAAGATGATATGAAAAAATTAATAGCATATTCTTCAGTTGCGCATATGGGCTTTGTTACTATGGGAATTTTTACTTTCAATAAACAAGGCATAGAGGGAAGCATAATACAGATGTTTAGTCATGGATTAATCTCTGCAGCATTATTTTTAAGCGTTGGAGTTCTTTATGATCGAACCCATTCTAGAATGATAAAGTCTTATGGAGGTATTGTTCATGTTCTTCCTAAATACTCAATTCTTTTTATGGTTTTTGCATTAGGGACCTTAGGTCTTCCGGGAACTAGTGGTTTTGTTGGGGAATTTTTAGTTTTACTAGGGACCTTCAAAGTCAACTTTTTGGTAGCAATACTTGCAAGTATCGGAGTTATACTAGCAGCAGCATACATACTGTGGCTCTATAAAAGAGTAATATTTGGAAAATTAGAAAATATTCAACTTAAAAAAATTAAAGATGTTAACCATTCTGAAGGTTTTATGCTTGGTATTTTATGTTTTATGGTAATATTTTTTGGTTTTTATCCTGAAGTGTTAACTGAAACAATGAAAGTATCAGTTGATAACCTGATTAACAATTACAACATAGAAATTGCTCAAAGAATAGCTTCAAAATAACAATGATAGATATTAAATTTTTAATACCTGAAATTTTTTTATCGGTTTCAATATTCTCACTACTGATTATTGGTGTATTTTTAAAAAATAGCTTTGAAATAATTTACAAACTTTCAATGATTGTAATCATTTCTATTTTATTAATAATTCTAAGTGGGAACGATGAGTCAGTTAAGCTTTTTAATTCAAGTTTTTCTTTAGATAATTTTTCACTTTACACTAAGACATTAATTCTCATATCTGCATTCTTTATTTTTTTAATATCAAAAAAATATATTATTGATATTAAAAGTAATAAATTTGAGTATCCAATACTTATGTTACTTTCTATTCTTGGAATGTTCATTATGGTAAGCTCTAATGATCTAATTTTGTTTTATTTAGGATTAGAGTTACAGTCTCTAGCTTTATACGTTTTAGCCACTATAGATAGAGATAATATAAAATCATCAGAAGCTGGAATTAAATATTTTGTTCTAAGTGCACTGTCATCAGGACTTCTTCTTTATGGCTGTTCTTTAATATATGGTTTTACTGGTTCCACAAATTTTGAAGAAATAGCTATTATTAGTACAGATTTCAATCTTGGAATAATTTTCGGAATGGTTTTTATTCTCGTTGGATTATCGTTTAAAATTTCAGCAGTTCCGTTTCACATGTGGACGCCTGATGTATATCAAGGCGCCCCAACTTCAGTGACAAGTTTTTTTTCTGTTGTTCCAAAAATTGCAGGTATTGCGATATTTATCAAATTTATGTATTTGCCTTTCAAAGGAATTTTAGATGAATGGCAATACATCTTAGTTTTCATGTCAATAGCTTCAATGATTTTAGGTGCAGTAGCAGCTATTGGACAAACAAATATTAAAAGACTAATGGCATACAGTTCTATCGGACATATTGGTTATGCAATTGCGGGAATTGCTGCAGGTAGTGAAAATGGATTTAAAAGTACTTTAGTTTATATATCTATTTATGTTGTAATGAATATAGGTGCTTTTGCTTGCATACTTTTAATGAGAAGAGGAGGAAAGTACATTGAAGAAATTGATGAGTTATCTGGAGCCTCAAAAAATCATCCTCTCATGTCACTTGGATTAATGATAATATTGTTTTCTCTTGCAGGAATTCCTCCCTTAGCAGGTTTTTTTGCGAAATTTTATATTTTTATGGCTGTTATTGAAAGTGAAATGTATACTCTCGCTATTATTGGTTTAGTAACCACAGTAGTTTCAGCATTCTATTATATAAGAATTATAAAAATTATGTATTTTGATGAACCAAAAAGACCTTTTGAGAAATTTACAGATTTTAAAATTAATGGACCAATAATTTTAAGCTGCTTATTATTAATCACATTCTTTTTATTTCCATCTTTTTTAAATGAGATTGTTGCAGGAATTAGCATCTATTAATGAAACTACAATTTATCAAATACATGAGCGTAAAAAGTACTAATGATGTAGCTATTAAGATCATAAAATCTAAACAAAAGAAAAATGGAATTGTGATTTCTCATTTACAAACAAAAGGCAAAGGTACCATGGGTAAAAAATGGGTCTCATTAAAAGGAAATTTTTTTGCGACAGTTTTTTTTGAATTGAAAAAGAATATGCCCAGCTCTCGTGAATTTTCCTTAATAAATCCCATGATAATTAAAAATATATTAAAAGAGTACTCTAGATTTGAAATTAAAATTAAATGGCCAAATGATTTACTCATCAAAAGCAGAAAAGTTTGCGGAATACTTCAGGAGTTGATAAAAATCGAAAAAAAAAACTTTTTAGTAATAGGCATAGGAATAAATACTTTAATTGCACCAAATAATAATAAATTTAAATCGATATGTTTAAAGGAATGCTCTAATAAATCTATAAGTAACTCTGAAATATTAAAAAATTTAAAAAAAAAATATGAATTATCTAATTGGCGACATTGGAAATACAAACATCAAAATTTGTAAAATAAATAGAAATTTTAGGATAACAAATACTTATTTGTTTGAAACAAAAAATTTCCGTTTAGATACAAATTTAAGAAATAAATTAAATCAGATTGTTAAAAAAGATACAAATAATAAAGTTTTATTTTCAAGCGTTGTACCTAAAGTTTTTAAAAAAATATCTAAAATCTTTAAAAAAAAGAAATTGAATGTTTATGAGATTAAAAAATTTAAATTGAACAAAATCATGAAATTTAAAGTTAAAAAGTATTCTCAACTCGGATCAGATAGAATTGCAAACTCGATAGGGGCATATTATAAATTTAAAACTAATTGTATAATAATAGATTTTGGCACTGCAACTACATTTGATGTTATAAAAAAAAATTTTATCTATGACGGTGGCGTTATTGCGCCAGGTATAAAACTTTCAATTGAAAACTTATTTTCATCTACTGCACTTTTACCTATGTTCAAGCTTAGAAAGTATCCAAAAATTTATGGCAAAAACACTAAAGAAGCATTAGCTTCAGGTTTTTTTTGGGGTTATGAGGGATTAATAAATAATATAATAAAGAAAATAATTAAAAAAAATAATGTTAATTTTACATTAATATTAACCGGTGGGTATTCTTACCTTTTTAAAAATCGTTTAATTAAAAAAGCAAAGATAGAAAACGACATAACTATGCAAGGTATTATAAAAATTTATAAAAATTTTCTTATATGAAAAAAGAAGAATTAATTTTTTGTCCTTTAGGAGGTTCCGGTGAAATTGGCGGCAACATGAATCTGTATGCATATGGAGATAATGAAAAACAGAAATGGATAATTGTTGATACTGGCGTAAGTTTTGCCGACGATTCTATACCGGGAATTGACCTAATTTTTCCAGATCCTGCCTACATTATAGATAAAAAAGATGATTTACTTGGAATTATTTTAACTCATGCTCATGAAGACCACATAGGTGCAATCTCACACATTTGGCCAGATTTAAAATGCAATATTTACGCAACTCCTTTCACTGCTGTTTTAATTCAAGAAAAATTTAAAGAAAAAAAAATAGATATAACCTCAAATTTAAAAATTGTAAAATTAAATGGTGAGATTAAACTTGGACCATTTGATATAGAATTTATAAATTTAACTCATTCAATTCTTGAACCAAATGGATTATCCATTAAAACACCCGCAGGAACTTTACTTCATACCGGAGATTGGAAGATTGATCCAAATCCTCTGATAGGTGACAAAATAAATGAAAAAAAATTAAAAGAAATTGGTAAAAGTAAAGTTTTAGCAATGATTTGTGACTCAACTAATATTTTTAACCCTGGAAGAGCGGGCTCAGAATTAGATGTCAGAGATAGTCTCTTAAAAATAATGTCACTTAAATCAAAAAAGATTATAGTTACGTCTTTTGCTTCTAATGTTGCAAGAATGGAGAGTGTTTTTTATTGTGCAGAGAAAATTAATAGAGAAGTCTCTTTAGTAGGTCGTTCTATGAATAGAATATTTAAAGCTGCAAGGCAGTGTGGATATTTAAACAACGTAAGAAATCCTATAGACCCAAGAGATGCAAAAAAAATTCCTAGAGAGAAAATTGTTTATTTATGTACAGGTAGCCAAGGTGAACCAATGGGCGCTATGAAAAGAATTATAAAAGGTATACACCCTGATGTTTATATAGAAAAAGGAGATGCTGTTATTTTTTCATCCAAAATAATACCAGGTAATGAAAAAAAACTTTATTCACTACACAATGATATTGTTAGGCAGGATGTAGAGTTAATAACAGAGGAAACAGATTTTGTTCATGTTTCTGGTCATCCAAACCGAGACGATTTGAAAGATATGTATAATTGGGTTAAACCAGAATCTATAATTCCTGTTCATGGTGAACATAGACATATGAATGAACATATTAAATTTGCTAAGGAAATGCAGGTACCGTATGCTTTGAGAATTGAAGATGGAGATATTGTAAGAATTTTTCCAGGAGAGAACCCTGAAATTATAGATAAGGCACCATCAGGAAGAATGTATCTTGATGGAAATATAGCGGTCGGTGAAAACTCTCAGTCAATTAAAGAAAGAAAGAATATATCCTTAAATGGATATCTAGAAATTACGCTAATATTAAACAATAGAGGAAAACTTAGTAAACCTGTAATATCTTATAGAGGTATACCTGAAAATAGTTTTGATGAAAAAGTTATTTTTGAAATGGAAGACAAAATCTTTAATACGTGTAGAACATTTTCAATGAAAAACAAAAATCAAGAAAAAAATTTAATTGAAACTGTCAAACAAACTTGTAGAAAAATTATCAAAGACAGAACTGGAAAAAAACCTTTCACCAATATTAATATTGCAAGATTATAATGTTATTATCTAAATTATTTATTCCAATAACAAAAGAATTGCCTGCTGAAGCAAAAATTAAATCACATCAATTAATGTTAAGGACAGGAATGATACGTCAATCGTCAACTGGTATCTATTCTTGGTTACCATTGGGTTTTAAAATCATGAAAAAAATTGAAAAAATAGTCAGAGAAGAACAAAATAATATAGGTGCTCAAGAAATGCTAATGCCAACTATACAGTCAGCAGAAATATGGAAGGAAAGTGGTCGATATGACGATTACGGACAAGAAATGCTTAGAATATCTGATAGACAGAATAGAGAAATGTTATATGGACCTACAAACGAAGAACAAGTCACTGAAATATTTAGATCTAGCGTAAAATCATACAAATTGTTGCCGCAAATATTTTATCACATACAGTGGAAATTTAGAGACGAATTAAGGCCAAGATTTGGAGTTATGAGGTGTAGAGAATTTTATATGAAAGACGCTTACTCATTTGATCTAACGGAGAATGATGCTGTTATTTCATACAACAAAATGTTTTACGCCTATTTAAAAACATTTCAGCGCTTAGGTTTGAAATCAATACCCATGAAAGCTGATACAGGTCCAATAGGCGGAGATCTTTCTCATGAATTTGTAATTTTAGCTGATACGGGAGAAAGCAAAATATATTCAGATAAGAGGATATTCGAGGTTCCAATTGATGAATATAGGAATAATGATTTATCTTTAAAAAAAATGAGAAGTGATTTTTCAAAATATTACGCTGTTACAGATGAAAAATTTAAAAAAGAAGATTTTGATAATAACGTAAAAAAAGAATACCAAATACAAACAAAAGGAATAGAAGTAGGGCATATATTTTATTTTGGAGACAAATATTCCAAGCCTATGAAATGCTCCGTTGATGCTAAAGATGGAAAAAAAACTTTTGTAAAAATGGGTTCATACGGTATCGGAGTTTCTAGATTAGTAGGTGCAATAATTGAAGCCAAATATTTAAATGACAAAATGAAATGGCCAAAATCAGTTTCACCTTTTGATGTAGTGATTATAACGGCTATAAATAAAAATGATTCTTCAAATCTTATAAAAGCAAAAAAAATTTATGACGAGCTTAAATCGAAAGGAATAGATGTATTACTGGATGATATAGAAGAAAATATTTCAAATAAATTTAAAAAACATGATCTTTTAGGTATTCCTTTTCAAATTGTTATTGGTTCAAAAGCTAAGAAAGATGTGTATGAATTTAAAGAAATAGATAAAGAGTCACAAATGTTGAGTCTAATTGAAATTATAAAACTTTTGAAAAAATAAATTGCTTACCACTGTAGAAAAACTAATAACCGCAAGAAACTTAAGACCCAAAAAAAAAGAAGGTTTTTTAAAAATCATTTCAATTTTTTCCTTTTTAGGAATAATGTTGGGTGTTGCTACTTTAATAATAGTAATGTCAGTAATGAATGGCTTTAGAACTGAACTTACTGACAAAATATTAGGTTTTAATTCACATATAACTATTAAACCCTACAGCTCAAATATTAATGAAGAATTTTATTCAAAACTTAGAGAAGAATATAAAGATTTTAATATAATTAAAACGTTAAATGGCGAAGCAGTTGTAATGAAAAGCAATTTAGCAAAAGGTATTTTAATAAGGGGGATTGAGTCAAAAAAAATAAATGATTTAAATTTTTTTAAAAAAAATATTATTGACGGTAAACTTTCATCTTTTAAAGATGGTACTATAATTTTAGGGAAACATTTGGCAATTGAACTTGGAGTAGTGGTTGGTGATAAAATAAATATTATGTCCTCTTCATCATTGTCAACACCTCTTGGTACAATACCAAAACAATCAATTTTTAAAATTGCTGCTGTGTTTAGTAGTGGTTTATATGAATTCGATAGAAATGTAACTTTTTTTAATTTGCAAGATTCCCTTTCTTTTTTTGAAAAAGCTCCTGACGAGTTTGATTTAGAAATCTACCTGAATAATCCTTTGGATGCAGAAAAGTATAAAAATGAAATACAAACTAAAACCTCTAATTTTTATGTAAACTCATGGTCAGATCTTAATAAGTCATTTTTTTCAGCACTAAAAGTTGAGAGAAATGTAATGTTTTTAATTTTAACTTTAATAATTATTGTAGCTGCATTTAACATAATTTCTGGGCTAACAATTTTAATAAAAAATAAAACTAAAGAGATAGCAATTTTAAAATCACTGGGTTTATCAAAAAAATCAATAGTTAAATCTTTTTTCTTAACGGGATTTTCAATAGGTTTTTTAGCTACGGTTGCTGGTATTATTTTTGGTGTAATTTTTTCTATATATATCGAGGAAATTAGACAGTTTTTATCATTTACTTTTAATTTACATATTTTTCCCGAAGATGTTTATTTTTTAAGTGAAATGCCAAGTGAAATAAGTATCAAATCTATTTTATCAATATCAATTTTCTCAATCGTAATTACTGCGTTAGCTTCACTATTTCCAGCTCTTGCAGTAACAAAAATTGAAATAATTAAAGCTTTAAAATATGAATAGATTTTTAATTAAAATAAAAAAATTAAGTAAGCAGTTTGCAAACAATAACTCTTCTATAAAAGTATTAAAAGACGTAACAATAAACTTAGAATCTGGTAAAGTTATAGCTTTAATCGGTCCCTCAGGATCGGGAAAATCTACTTTTTTGCATTTGTTGGCTTTACTTGACAAACCGACGAAAGGAAAAATATCTATTTTAGGAAACTCCACTTTTAATTTAACCGAAAATAAAAAAAACCAAATAGTTAGAGACTACATTTCTATTATATTTCAAAACAACAATTTACTTTCAGACTTTACAGCTTTAGAAAATGTTGCAATTCCATTAATAATTAGAAACAAAAGCTATAGTTTTGCTGTAAAAAAAGCAGAGAAATATTTAAAAAAAGTAAATTTAGGACATAGATTAAATCATTTTCCATCTGACCTATCAGGAGGCGAACAACAAAGAGTTGCAATTGCCAGATCACTTATCGCAGAAACTAAAATTATACTTGCAGATGAACCAACTGGAAATTTAGATTATAAAAATTCAAAAGAGGTTTTTTCATATTTTTTAAAACTCAAGGAAAAAAATAAAATAATTTTAATTGCAACTCATAATAGAGAATTAGCAAAAAAAGCTGATTATACTTTAAGCCTAAGCAATGGTAATATAAAAAGAATTAATGATTAATGGAAAAAATCAATTTACAAATTTTAAAATACATACTCAATATTCGCTTTGTGAAGGCGCAATTAAAATAGAAGAATTAGCTAATTATTGTAAAGAAAATAAAATTAAAGCAGTAGGCTTGAGCGACAGTTTAAATTTGTGTGGAGCCCTGGAGTTTTCCGAAAAAATCAGTAAAGCAGGAACTCAACCAATTATCGGAACGCAAATAAATTTTAAATATTCTGATACAATTGGTAAATTACCTATTTTTGCAAAAACAGAACGCGGATACGGCAATTTAGTAAAATTATCTTCAAAAAGTTTTTTAGAAACAAATAGTAACGATATTCCGCATTGTTCTATTGAAGAACTTTTAAAAAATAGTAAAGATGTTTTGGTTTTAAGTGGTGGAATTGACTCTCTATTCTTTAATCTACTTCAAAAGAATAAAATTAAACAGGTAGATCTTCTAGCCGCAAAACTAAATCAAATATTTTCTGACTCATTTTATTTTGAGATACAAAGACATAACGATAAAAGTGAAAAGAGACTTGAGAATGTTTTTTTAGATTTATCTAATAAAAACAATATTCCGCTAATAGCCTCACAGGAAGTATTTTATATTGACCAAGATATGTACGAAGCTCACGATGCGCTTTTGTGTATTGGAGAAAAAACTTATATTGATGAGAATAACAGAAAAAAATATACTGACCAGCATTATATTAAATCTTCTGATGAGATGAATAAACTCTACGAAGATATCCCGGAAGCACTTCAAAACAATTATAATTTTCCATATAGATTTAATTATAAATTAAAAAAATCTGAACCAATTTTACCATCTTTAAAAATTTTAAATAACAAAACTGAGAAAGAAGAACTTAAATATCAGTCAGAAATCGGTTTAAAAAATAGATTAGAAAAATTCATTTTAAAAAAAAATATTAATAAAAATCATAAACAAATTCAAAAAAAATACTTAGAAAGGTTAAATCATGAGTTAAACATAATTAATAAAATGAATTACTCAGGCTATTTTTTAATCGTATCTGATTATATTAAATGGGCAAAAAGTAATAATATTCCTGTAGGACCCGGCAGAGGATCTGGTGCTGGTTCATTAGTTGCGTATTGTTTAGATATCACAGATTTAGACCCTATCGAATTTGGTTTAATTTTTGAGAGATTCTTAAATCCTGACAGGATATCAATGCCTGACTTTGATATAGATTTTTGTGAAGAAAAAAGAGATTTAGTTTTTGAATATTTAAAATCAAAATATAAAAATGGTGTTGCTCACATAATAACATTTGGAAAATTAAAAGCCAGAATGGCTTTAAGAGATATTGGAAGAGTTCTTGGCTTACCATACGGACACGTTGATAGAATTTGTAAAATGATTCCTTTTGATCCCTCACGCCCATTAAGTTTACAAGAGTCAATAGCTAGGGAACCCAGATTTAAAGAAGAAGAAAAAAATAATCCTAAAGTTAAAAAATTAATAGAACTTTCATTAAAGCTAGAAGGATTAAACAGAAATTTAGCCACTCACGCAGCAGGAGTAGTTATAGCTGGAGAAAAACTATCTGAAGAAGTTCCTCTCTACAAGGACAATAGTTCAGACTTACTTTTGCCCTCAACCCAATTTGATATGCACTCATCGGAAGATGCGGGCTTGGTAAAATTCGATATACTGGGATTAAATACTTTAACTTTGATAAATAGAACAATCGAAATATTAAAAAATAAAAACATAGAATTGGATATAAGAAAAATACCATTAAACGATAATAATATATTCGAAATGTTATCAACTGGCGAGACTACTGGGTTGTTCCAACTTGAAAGTTCTGGAGTTAGATCTGCATTAAAACAAATGAAACCTAATAAGTTCGAAGATATTATTGCTTTGGTAGCTTTATACCGACCTGGTCCAATGAACAATATTCCAATTTATAATGATTGTAAGAATGGATTAAAAAAACCAGATTATATTCATGAAAGTTTAGAAAAAATTTTAAAACCAACATACGGAATAATTATTTATCAAGAACAGGTAATGCAAATTGCGCAGACTCTAGCGTCATTTACCCCTGGAGAAGCAGACATTTTAAGGAAAGCTATGGGAAAAAAAAAGAGAAAGGAATTAGAAAAACAAGAGGAAAAATTTATTAAAGGAGCATTAAATAATGGAATTAGAAAAGATATTGCCTCTTTTATTTTTCAGAAAATTAAACCATTTGCAGAATACGGTTTTAACAAAAGTCATGCTGCATCATATGCTTTAATTGCTTATCAAACAGCATATCTAAAAAAATATTATCCCGAAGATTTTATAGCTGCTACAATGTCAACTGAATTATCTAATACAGATAAATTAAGAGAGTTTGTTGAGGAATTAAAAAGATTAAAAATTGAAATAGTAAGACCTAATATAAATACGTGCTTCGCAGATTTTAAGTCTGAAAAAAATAAAATTTATTACGCTTTATCAGGAATAAAAAGCGTCGGAAAGGAAGCAATATCTGGTTTAATAAAGGAAAGGGAACAAAATGGTCCGTATAAATCCATAAATGATTTTATTAAAAGAGCGAATCCTAAAGATATAAATAAATTACAATTGGAAGGACTGGTTAAGGCCGGATCGTTTGATGTTTTTAAAGTTGACCGAAATTCTTTGTTAAATTCTATTCCAAAATTAATTCAAGTTAACAAAAGTCTTTGGGAAGAAAAAACAAGTAATCAAAGTAGTCTTTTTTCATCTAAAAATAATGAGGAAGAGTCTATTTTTAAAATAAATAAACTTAAACCATGGTCTAAAAATGAAACCTTAATGAATGAGTTTTATTCAATTGGTTTTTACATGTCAGATCACCCTATTAATATGTATAAGGACTTTTTTAACGAATCTAGAATTCGTTCTTTTAATGAATTCATAGAAAGTTCAGATAGTAATTCATTAGTAGCTGGAACTATAATGTCAATTCAAGAAAAAAAGAGTTCAAAAGGAACACCCTTTGCTATTATAAAATTTTCAGATTTAAAAAGTGAATTCGAATTGTTTATTTTTTCTGAACAATTGATTTTAAATAGAGAAAAGTTAAAAGCTGCAAATTCTTTTGTTTTGACATTGCAAAAAGATACAGCTAAAGGCACGAATTTGGGGAGAAGAATTAATGTTAAAAATATTTTGCCACTTGATGATTTTGTAAAAAAATCATATGAGAAAGTAGTAATTGAAATAAATAACAATTCCAATCTTAAAGAGTTGCAAAGTATGTTAAACGAAACAGGTGAGACAAATGTTCAAATTAAAATAAAAAAGAACTCTAAGACCTACCTATTTTCACTAAAAAAGCCTAGAAAATTCAACTTTAATACGTTTAAAAATTTAAGGAACGTAGATTATGTCAAAAAAATAAGTTTTTAACATCTTGATTTTTTAACAAATTAATTATAATTACTACTTAATTTCGCACACAGCACAGGGGTAATTCCCACCGGTCCGAAAGGAAAGCTGTGGTGGTTTAACCGGAAAAATTA
>CETM01062319.1_pt1 | contig 23453 bp, 25 predicted proteins | sample 361451 | NCBI WGS metagenome assembly CETM01 (sample SAMEA2622690, study PRJEB7988) | marine metagenome | isolation source: saline water (ENVO:00002010), including
CCTACAAATGGTTCGATTACTCTCACTTTTGCTGCGGGCTTTTGTAAAATTCGCGCCGTAGTATACCGAATTTTATGAAGTGCCTGGCACGAAGACCAAAGTGTGAGATTGCCATTTCCTTCGGGTTTTGCAACAACCAAGTGTGGCTCCATCGGGGCGTGTTGTAACGGGGCAGTTTTGTATTCATTTTCATAGACATAATCTGCCTGTTCGAACCCCACTTCTGTATCGCCATGTCTAATGCTATAATGCTGGTACACGTTTGGACGGTCTTTAATGAATGTGGGTGGAAGGACCTTTGCCACTTCGTAGTTGTGCAAATCTGGATGAACCACTACTGGTGGATCTTTTCTAAATGCTTCATCCCCATCGACGATGGGTTGTAGACGTTCGTACTTTACCCGAACCGCATTTGCTGCTTGTTCTGCTAACTTCTTTGTTTCTGCTGCAACGACGGCAACGAACTGCCCTTCAAACAACACTCGGTCCTCGGCAAGACACGTTTGGTCAAACACACCGTCTCCAAATTTGATATCTGGAAAATCTGCTTGAATTAGTACGGCATGGACACCAGGAATTTCCTTTGCCTTACTTGTATCAATTTCAATGATATTTGCATGTGCATGTGGACTTTTTACAAAGCGTGCGTGAAGCATGTTTGGAAAATCAACATCGTATGTGTATTCTGCTTTCCCAGTGACTTTTACTGGCCCGTCTTCTCTGAGAATACTCTGACCAACAATAGTCGCCGAATTTGCATTTTTTGTACTATTTTCACTCATGAATATCTATATTAAATTGGTTCTCCTGCTTCTAGCCTACTGCGCAGATATCCCACGGGCTCTTTTGCATAATCTTGTTCATAATCCCCTTCACAATTTATACCCGGAATTGGTGGGATCCAGTCATAACTAAGTATGTCATCTGGATTTCCATACTTCGTAGCTAAAGACCGTATATCCGGGTGGTCTAAAGCTGTCAATCTCCCTTTATCAATTATTCTATTCCAATCTCCTGTTGATCTGCGCTTCATATCCATTGTAACAAAATAATTATGTACATGTATATGACCGAGCGGCAGATTATTTTTTGCCGCGTAGTCTAGATGTTCCTCAATATAATGACGTCTAGAACCAAATCCGAAATGAATTACACCCGCCCTGGTAGTCTCCGGAAGATTCGGGAATCTCCATGAGCTCTCGAACATATCTGAAGTCCTCCTGAATGCTTTAGGAAGCGTACAAAGTGCAGTATCACAATGCCAGAAAAAACCATTTCTAGGGTATCCTGGCCAATGCACATTTTCATATTTTTCTCTAAGCTTTTCTATCCGCCTTCCATACTCTCCTCCTCCTTCTACCTTTACTAGTTTACCTTCTTCAAATGTTAGATCCATATGTGGGAAAAAACCAGCATGATTTGCAGTACCCGAAATAGTACCTGTCGCCCCTCCAAATACTGGTGGTACATCTTGTGATAAAAATATGGGTTGATTCTGCTCATCCCTGCACCCTCCTCTACATTCTCCCACACAAGTCGCCTGCAATGGATCCATGTATAGGTGCCCAGATTGCCACGCCGTCATTTGCCACCTTGCCGCCTCATCAGGTGTGAGTTCAAATCTTAAATCAGTTCCTTGCGGATCTGTCATAGTAACTTCTTCTATGTCCCCCAAAACATCTATTACTTTCCTTTCAATTTCTATGAGTAATTCATCTGGAAGGTCCCAGGTTCTAGATTGAAACTCTTCCCAGTTATTAAATTGCCAATTATTCCTAAATTTGTGACTATGTCTTTCCAAAACACTAGCTTTTTGCGACCGTGCTCCTATATCCCAATAAATTTTATTATAGTTCGGATGCTCGTCTAAAAATTCTCTCAATGACCCTGCAATATTCAAACCGCTTGCTAGATCTGCAGTTTCTGGAGATCCAGAGGCAATCCCATTCTCAAACATCTCGGCCTCTCTCCACCCCTCTTCAACTGTGCTTTTCCCGTGAGTTTCTCCCGTCAATTCTTCCGGGTATAAAAATCGAACCATGTCTGCCCCTTCCACTTCACAAGCTTGCATAATTGCACGTTCAACATATTCATCTTGATCTGGCAGCGAAAGAACTAGTATACAATCTCCATCTTCTATTGTCCCCATGGCAGTTCTCCCTCCCTTCTTTCTAGAAATTACCTTTGCCTTTTGGATGCAATCTTCAATGCTTGTTGGTTCTTCATACGAGGGGGCTCTTGGTTCTGGATAGTTATATTTCATTTTTGTATCTCAATTTTCCCTTTATTCACTTTATAGTGATTAATCAACCCCCCTGCCTCAAAAATAGATTGAATTTCTCGAGGCATCGATTCTCCTTCCACTTCGTCACCTGTGGTGTGGTTTACAATAATACCTGTATCTAGATTAACCTCTATCTCATTTTCTTCAGAAACAAAGTCTGTTATCTTTTCCGCTGTAATAACTGGAAGTCCAATTGCAATCGCATTTCGATAAAATATTCTTGAAAATGATTCGGCAACAACTACGGATATACCTGCCAATTGTATCGCTATTGGTGCACTTTCTCTACTACTCCCCGACCCAAAATTTTTCCCAGCTACAATGATATCCCCCTTTGTAATTTCTTTTGCAAAACCTGGCCTCACTGGGTCAAAAACATGCTTATAATCTATAGTTGACCCGTGGGTGTAATCTGTAGGAAGGATTATGTCTGTACTTATATCTTCCCCAAATATGTATGCAATGCCTCTCATAATCCTCTCCGTGGATCTGTAATCGAACCTGTAATTGCAGATGTAGCTGCAGTAGCAACACTCGATAGATAGATTTCTGATTCATAACTTCCCATTCTACCACGGAAATTTCGATTCATGGCAGCAAGACACACTTCCCCTTCCCCAATAATCCCCATCCCTCTTCCTACACAAGCCCCGCACGTGGAATTCGTCACAACCGCTCCTGCATTTGTAAGAACTTCTATGATTCCTTCTTTTAGGGCTCTAGAGTACACGGCCCTTGAAGCTGGAGTAACAATCAAGCGCGTATTTTTGTTAACTTCATTTCCATTTAAAATCTCTGCCGCCACCTTCAGATCTTCGAATTTCCCATTGGTACATGAACCAATGAACACTTGATCCAATTCAATATTTTCAACCTCACCGACTCCCACTACATTTCCAACCTTGTGGGGGGTGGAAATCTTCGGATCTATTTTGCTCACATCCATTCTATGAACTTGCAGATACTCTGCATCCTCGTCTGCGTACTCCGGTTTGTATGGGATGTCCGTCCGTTTATCAATATATTCTGTGACTTTAGAATCCACTGGCGTAAATCCAAACTTAGCCCCCAACTCAATAGACATATTGGGAAACATGAATCTATCATCCAATTCCATCAAATCGATAGGTCCTCCTGTATACTCTATCGATTTGTATTGCCCAAAGTCGGTTCCAAACTCCCCTGCAATATGGAGAATCAAATCCTTTGCCCCCACCCCTCTCGAAAATTCCCCGTTAAATTCAAATTTAATTGTTTCTGGAACTCTTAACCACGTTTCCCCTGTGGCAAGAACATATGCCATATCCGTATATCCCAAACCCGTCCCAGCTGCCCCAAATGCCCCATGGCTAGTAGTATGCGAATCCGTACCTACTACCAATTCACCCGGGCGAATGTGGCCATATTCTGGAAGTACATTGTGAGATATTCCTGATCCAACATCATAAAAATTTTCAATTCCAACATTTTGTATGAATTTCCTGATGGAAACTTTACTGTCCGCATCCGCAATGTGATGCGATGGGGCTATGTGATCCATTACACACACGATCTTAGATGGGTCCCACACTTCGTTCACCCCCATCTCCTCAAAATATTTGATGATACTAGGAGTACCCATATCATGTGCCATCGCCATATCCACTTCACAAATAATGTGGTCCCCTGGCCAAACCTCGTCTAAATTAGCAGCCCTAGCAAGTATTTTTTCTGCAATTGTATGGCCTTTCACGTACTTTTCTACGCGCTTTCCTATAAAATAAGTTAGTATCTCAACAATTGTGCTTTATTTCTGTAATTTATTCGTGAATGTCATGTATGCGATTATCAAAGCCGACACAGATAGAAATCCAACCAATCCAAGAAATGCAACATCATAACCTGCCTTATCCACAACAAATCCTATATATGCCGGTCCCATCGCACCTATCCCTGTAGCGATGGTCTTTGCCGCTCCTAGGTCTCCCCCTCTGTATTGTTCATCCATCATATCTACCAAAAGAGATTCTATTACTGGAGGTTGGGCTTTGTATCCTATGGAAAATGCCACTACAGCTAGTCCAATATATGTTGGAGATGGGGTGACAACTAGCCATATCATAGCGCCTATCGACAACAACAAACCCCCCAATGCGACCTTTGGCCGTTCAATTCTATCTGAAATTTCTCCCGCAACTGGTTTGGTAATTATTCCCACTATGAATAAAAACGCAAATACTACAGTTGCCAACTCCGGAGAAAATCTCTTTGCTTCTTGTAAATACAACGGCAAAAACGTCAGTACACTTAATGTAGCAACCCAAAGTAATCCATACGATATAATTAACCCAAGAAGTCCTTTCGAATTCCAAATCCTCCTTGCAGTATCGGCAATGTCTAGTGAAACTTTTCCAATTACATATTCTTCTTGAGAGGATTTATGATATGCAATTCCTGTAATTGCCAACCCAATCACTAGCGGCACGAAAGCCCATTGCCATGATATCACTAGATATACTATTACGAGTGCAAGACCCGATCCAATCAATCCTCCCAATTCCGTTCCTATAAATAGAATTCCAAGAGCCCTTCCCCTTCTCTCCCCAAATAATTCTGCCACCCTCGTTCTCGTTGGGATCGAAAAAATAGACCTCCCAAACCCAAGAATTACCACTCCTGCCAAAAACGCCGTATAAATTGGTAAACTACCTATAAATATCAATCCTGCAATGGTCATTCCAATTCCAAAAATGATCAACGTCACTCTTGTTAGTTGATCCGAAAATTTACCACCGGGGTACATCCCGAATGCATATGCTACGTTTAGGACAGTCATTGCAACTCCTGCCTGAAAGACTGTGATGGACAAATCTTCTATTATGTTTGGAAGAATCGGGGGGAACACAAATTGAGTCGCCTGAACTAGCCCCCACCCAATTGTGGATATCAATAGTATCTTATTTCTGTGCTCGATCATTTCTCAAATAAATTCAATAATTTCAGTTATTTCTAACTCTATCTCACTCCTCTGTATCTTCTTCTACCAATAGTTCCAGCGCTCCCTCTCCAATACCGCTCTCCTGTCCATTTTCGAATTTAATAGTATAATTACTAGATCCAAACATGGTTTCCATAACCCCATTTATTGTCCCCGTTTCACCATCATATTTACTGTGTACATCGTGCAAGATCACTTTGTCTCCCTCTTTCAATACCATATCTTTGATATTGTTCTTCCCTACTATTAAGCCATTGTTGTATTTTATTTCACGCGAGATGTTGGGTAACATCTTCAATATGCGCCCCACAATATTCACAACTAATTACTTCGTCTTTTACATCGAATTTAGAATCTATTGGTTCCTTACCATTGGTGATGCAATTTCTATTTGGACAGTTCAATACTCCCACTACATATTCAGGACGCTGGACCCTATGCTTTAACGAAACCTCATACCCTGATATAATATTTATTGTCACGTTCGGAGATATGAGTGATAGGACATCCAATTCATCTTGATTCAATTCTCTATTCTGAACCTTCACAATATCTTTACTACCTACTGTATTGCTGCCAAAATTCATAATAACACTAACTGATTCCCCATCCGATCCCTCAATTCCTAAAAGAGATAACACATTCAGTCCTTGACCCGCTTCTATATGATCAATCACCGTCCCATTTTCAATTTTATTTATATGGAGTTCTTTATCAGTCATGATTTTAACATTAGATCTAATAACGCCATTCTAACCACTACTCCATTGTGCGCTTGCTCAATATATATTGCATGCTCCGTTTTGTCTATTTCTGGTGAAATTTCATCTACCCTGGGGAGTGGGTGCATGATCTTCAAATGTTTCGGGGCATTTTCCAAAGTTTTTTTGTTTATTCTATATTTACCCGAAACCTTCTGATACTCGTCTTCATCTGGGAACCTTTCCCGTTGAATTCGGGTAACATACAATATGTCTAACGTGCCCAAAATTTCATCAAGGTCTGTGTGCTCATATATCTCTGCACCCGATTTTTCCAGATCATATTTAACATTATCTGGCAATTGCAAACCTTCCGGACTGATGAAATTCAATTGGGAATCAAACTTAGTAATCGAATGCGCCAGAGAATGGACGGTTCTTCCATATTTCAAATCCCCCATGACTCCTATATTCAAACCATCTAGCTTTGCAGATTTCCTAATTGTATATAGATCCAACAACGTTTGCGTGGGGTGCTGGCCCGCGCCATCTCCTGCATTAATCAAAGGAACATCTATGAATTCACTAGCCATTCTTGAAGCACCTTCTTTGGGGTGTCGTAGGACTATTGCATCTACATAACCCGCAACCACTCGGATAGTGTCTGCTAGAGTTTCTCCTTTGACCACACTAGAATTCTCCACAGACCCCATGCTGATTGTGTCTCCACCCAACCGTTTAATCGCGGTCTCAAAACTCATTCTTGTACGAGTACTCGGCTCGTAAAATAATAACCCTATTATTTTCCCAGACTGACTTCCATAATACGAAGCAGGATCCTTCTCAATTTCCTCAGCATGATCGAGTACCTCTACGATTTCTTCCCGTGATAACCCCTTTGTAGTGATGAGACACTCGCGCATCTGCTGTTTAGGGAACTCCCCTATATATAAACTTCTCCTATAGTGTCTTATTCTTCTTCGACCGCTACTATTTTCTCAAAAGTTTCCTTAATTATGACTCTCTCAACATCTATTTTCTCAATCAACATATTTGCAATTTGGTTTTTCGTGAACAACCAATTTTGATTAAATGATAACATTGGATCTGATTCCACAACTAGAGTCTTTCCGTGTCCTTTATCTTCTTCAATTTGCACTTCTAACTCTACCCCTACGTATATCTCTATTAGTGACTTCGCCCTTTCTGTAGGGTCTTCAACAATTTTCACTATTGTATATTCATATTCAATGTCTTCCCCTGCAAGAGGATGATTGAAATTAACACGCGCCCGTTTCCCTACTATCGTTTCAATTTGCACTTGATGATTGTCAATAGTTGTTCTAGCCCCTGGATATCGGTCATCTTTAGGGATTTTATCACTGCTCACTGTTTTTACCCATTCCGAATCATATTCTCCAAATGCATCCGCAGTGGGAATTTGTATGGTTTCTCCATCCCCTACTTTCTTTTCCCGTATGGAATCTTCTACAGCTTTAAACGTATGGTTTTCCCCAATTACTATTTTTCGTGGTCCCCACTTTTGTCCCTCTGTGTTCACTTCCTCCTCTTCCGCAACGTCCTCTTTTGTTGTATCGATCAATACTCCACTTTGTTTCGTTCTAGCGGTGAATTCAATCTCCACGATATCTCCATCTCCAATGGTCATAGAATACTCGAGAGCTGTTCTGCACATAAATAAATTGATTTGAAAAGGAACAAGATTCTTTGTTTTATCTGCCCCCTATACCTCTTATTTTCAGTATTTAGCAGTTCCAAAGATACATAAACTATGTACGATCTATCTTTGAATTATATGATGGATCGGAATATACGGGTCAGCTCTTTAAATCATTCTTCAGTAGAGGATGAATCTATAGAAATTGTAGAGAGAAAAGGCCTTGGACATCCCGATTCAATTTGCGATGGAATTGCAGAAGCCGTTTCCCGGAGCCTTTGCCAATTCTATCTACAAGAATTTGGGAAAATACTTCATCACAATACCGATGAAGCACAACTTGTAGCGGGAAATTCAATCAAAAAATTTGGAGGGGGTGAAATTCTCAAACCCATAGAAATCATCGTGGTGGGTCGTGCCACTACCACCTATGATGGCATTTCTATTCCTGTAATCGATATAGCCACAAAAGCCACAAAAAATTATTTACGAGAAACCATTCCTGAATTAAATGTTAAAACCGGGGTCAAACTCAGTGTTAAATTTGGAGAAGGCAGTGGAGCCCTTCAAAATGTCTTTGGATCCCTTGGAAACGTTCCTTTATCTAATGACACTAGCTTTGGTGTTGGCCATGCACCCCTCTCTGAAACCGAAACCATTGTACTAAATGTAGAACGGGAACTCAATACTAATTTCCACACGAAGCAACCCGCAATTGGACCTGACGTCAAAGTGATGGGGTTACGCGAGAATGACAAACTACAATTGACCATAGCAGCACCACTGGTAGATCGATATGTTGACGATATGCATCATTACCAAGATATTCTTCATCAAATTGATGAATGTGCCCATGAATTGGCGCGAAAATACACTGAAAAAGATCTAACAATTTTTGTAAACACTGCCGATATTTATGACGACCCTTCTAATGTAAACAATCTTTATTTGACAGTGACTGGAACTAGTGCCGAGCACGGTGATGATGGCTCTGTAGGGCGTGGAAATCGAGCCAATGGACTTATCACTCCTAATAGACCAATGTCAATGGAAGCAACTTCTGGAAAAAACCCTGTTAACCATGTTGGAAAAATCTACAATCTCTTCTCCAACGATGTTGCAAATAAAATAGTAGACTCATTCCCACCCACTCGAATCAAAGATGTTTCTATTCGTGTATTATCTCAGATAAGTGCCCCTATTGATCAACCCCATGTTGCAGATATTAAAGTAGTAACTGATGATGGGAACTCCCTGAGCGAAGCAGAACAATCTCAAATTTTTGATATAGTGAATGCCAATCTAGACACCATTCACACCATCACTGACCGGGTTGTTTCTGGCGAGTTATATACCTTCTAGCCAACCCCTGCGCCCCATTCTCAAAATGATCTCCTTAAAAACTATCGTGACCACCACTTCCTCATAGTGACGGAAGTACGTCTAATCGGCACAGAACATGTGGATTTATTCAACACCTTGATGGAACACGAGGTGCCTCGAAACGCACTTTCTCCATATTCTCTCACTATCCCCTTTGAAAATTCCATAGACCTCACCACCATTAGTCTTGGAGCCGCTGTTTCTTTGCTTAATGATTTAAATTGGTATCTATCGCGCTATGTGCAAGAAGCACTAGTACTCGAACCTAGTGTCCATAAAAAAGAATGGCTTTCACGACAACTAGCAACTGCCATTCGAAACGAAAAAATTCATCCCCGTAATTCAAAAAAATTTCTCAAAATATATTGTCTTTTATCCTCCTATGAAACTTTAAAACTAACGCGGCCCATCTTAACCACTAGGGGCGAATTACCAACCCTTGATTTTCCCCAACCCGACCCAAATTCTCGGATTATCATTCGATTACTAGAGTCCGAATTTTTAATTTAATTATTCCCTTTAATAAATGTATTAAAGCACTTGAAGACCCCTTCTAATTACAATGGCTCTTGATTCCATGACCCCCAACCCAATTTGGAATGCTTCAGATCATCTGGAAACTGTAACTGTGCTATCAAAACTAGATTCTAATTTCGTGTTTAAAATTTGGTGCGATGATGGCTGTAAAGATTGCAGGGCACAACTACCCAACTTTTCTGCAGCACTATCTGCCGCAAATATCGATCCCAACTGCATAGAACAATATCCTGTAGATCGTTTACCCGGTGGTAAAAAACAAGGCCCATTGGTAGATGAATATAACATCAGTCGCATCCCTACAATCATTTTAGAACAAAAACTAGATACTCCGACTTCTTCTACCTATGAAATAGCCCGGTATGTTGAATTTGCAGAAATACCTGCGGCAGATTACCTCTCTGAGGCACTCTCTAAATATCTAAACCCCACCACACTTAGCGAGTAGGTTAAATTATTTACTTCCCAACTCACATTGTGTCTCCTACAACAGATCAACCTGATACTCCCCGCCACCAGAGACTAACTCGTTTTCCAACCCCTGGGACTCAGAATTCACTTTGGATGTGGACTTCTTTTAGGAATCCACTATCTGTAATGTTCAATTTCGCTATTATTTATTTGGCTAGATATTCTCCCAGTTTGAGAGTAAAAAATTGGCTTTTCCGACTCATAGGTGTGGCCATTGGGGACGGAGTTTCTTGGGGTCTAGAGTCTACCCCTGATGTATTTTGGCCCGAATTAATCTCCATCGGTAGTAATACTATTATTGGCTATGATGCAACAATACTTTGTCACGAATTTCTCCAAGACGAATGCCGTATCGGGGAAGTAACAATTGGGGAACGTACTATGATCGGAGCGGGGTCTGTAATCTTACCTGGAGTTTGCATAGGAGATGACGTCCAAGTGGGTGCCAATTCTGTCGTAACGAAAGATCTCCCCGATGGTTCATTCGCCGCTGGAGTTCCTGCAAAAATACTATCTAATCGCGGTTAATTTTTGTTGACACACCATCTCGGAATACGCGATCATTGGGTATCATGCATTCTTCCTCTCCCGATTCTACCCGTGTTACGAGCATTGTTATCTCTTGAACAACACCTCCGGTATCCCCCACTCTAATTTCATCTCCAATGACATATGGTTGTGTAAGAACTAGGTACAACCCCGCTGCAGTAGATTTTAGCATATCTGAAAATGCCACCGCAGAGAATGCAACAATAGACAGTGCATATGCTCCTAAAAGAACTACAAGGGCATTTGTGGCCACATCTAGCTGACCTAGGACTATCAAAATTGAAATATATATTACACTATATTTTGCGATCTTGGGGATGATTCCAACTTCTGAAACTTTTATACCTCTTAAACTTCTTGCAACCAAAATTTCTGCTTTGTCTCCTAGTACAACCCCTGTCAAAAATATCAATAGAGAACTAAATACGGATGGGAAAATATCGGCAGTAGCCTCTACAAGACTTTGACTATAGTTTACATCTAATATGGTCAATGCAAGCAACACAGTTCCTCCTATGATCAACCACATGCTTATCTTTGAAACCATAACAACAGTAGAGGTTCCCATTTTTCCCATCGTCCTTTCTAGTGAAGTTCCCTCCACCGCTTCTGGAATTCCAATACTTTCAAGAATTTTTTTACTCCTCCGAGCAATGACCTGTGCCACAATGGCACCTACTACTAGCAACAATGAGATTAATACGATTTCCTCTGAAAAAAGTGACAGGATCTGTTCTCCAATTTGCATATCAGTATGCCTCTGGGTCTATCTCTAACACCAATTCCCCACTTTTAAAACATCTAACTAGCCCATCCGATTCTGAAAGAACAACTGAAATCGCACTAGTGTCTTTACTTATCGCTGCTCCTGCCATATGTCTCGTTCCCAAGCCCTTTGGAATGTTTAACCCCTCTGAAGACGCTTCCAAATATCTGTACGCAGATACAATTTTTCCCTCATCTGAAATGACAAAAGCACCATCCAATCGAGAAAACTCCTTTAACATGACATTGACAATCGAATCCCCTACATGAACATGAGATTTCTCAAATGGGTTGTATGACAAAGGACAAGATTTATTCATCACTTTCCCCGCATCCCCTACTGTAAATAATGCCCCCACAGGTTCTCCATTTTGTCCCTTTTTACCTAGTTCAATAACCAATTCCAATACATCTCTAATGACACCAGCATCCGATTTAGAATTCAAGAAAAACGCGTATATCCCCGAATTCAACTGAGACTCTTCTACCCGGACTTTCATTATCGAATCCAACTCATTAGAAAATAACTTAGAAATACAAACCACATCATCTCCATCCGAAATCATCCCATTTCGAATTGCCCCCTCTAGGCCAAAACGAATTTTTTCTTTAATATCTTCGAATTCAAGCGGTAGCTCAATAAAATCTTCTGCACCCCATACATTTTCCCTTCCCACAACTACCACGCCTTCTCCTACACTTTCTACATATTTCTCATATTCTGCGGCAGATGGATAGAACAGAACTAGCACCTGTTCACCCGAAATAAAGTCTTCCACCCTCTCGAGAATTCCTCCCATAATCTATAACACCCCACGATGATCAAAAAGCTTTTTGAAGTAGTAACTATCCCAAAAAGCATTTTAGATAAGAATATGCCCTTTGAACCCAAAGAATAATTGCTAATATGTCTACAGAAGCAGACACCCCTGATGTAAGAAGTAAAATCACTCTATTTCTCACCCGAAACTTTCCTCAAATCGCAATGCACGGTGGGGATGCGGCGATAGAGGATATAAACGAAGATACTGGCGAAGTTTGGATCAGACTTGGGGGAATGTGCAGTGGCTGTGGTATTTCTCCTATGACAATTCAGGCTATTCGTCACCGAATGGTAATGGAAATAGATGAAATCAACGAAGTTTACGCAACTGCAGGAGGGGGATTTGAGTACGATCCATTTGGACCTCAAGGAGAGGAACAAGACTATCCAGAAGTCCCATTCTAATTAGGCATTTTGTGTGACTTAATCCACTAATATTTCTGCGATTTTTTCAATCGGATGCACCGGTTCTTCTGAAAAATAACTTGCCAGCTGGGCCCTGCATGAAGCTCCACCTGCAATTAACGTTCCTTCGGACCCCGATTCTATTTGATCAAATAAAATCTGCCCAATGGACTTACTCATCGAGACGTGCTCTGCCTCATAACCAAAAGATCCTGCCATCCCGCAACAACCCGAATCGATATCATCGACTGTGTATCCCACTTTTCTAAGTATATTCACCGCATGTTTTGATTTGCCCGATGCCTTCTGATGACAATGTCCATGATACACCAAATGATCTCTTGGTTCTTTGCACCGCCTCATATCTCCAAATTTATCTATATATTCACAAATATCATATGTGTTCTCTGAAACTTTTAACACCGACTCCCCTCTAAGCAAATCTAGGTAATCCACCGACACCATCTCTGCTTCAGACGGTTCGACTATGACTATGTCCCACCCTTCCTCTACAAATGGTGCTAATACTTCCACATTTTTCCTAGCTATTTTTCTCGCATTTTCTATGAACCCCTTTGAATATGACGCCCGCCCTGTGTCTGAAATCCCCCTTGCCATCTGCACAGAGGCCCCTGACGCTTCCAAAACTTTGGTAGCAGCCACTCCCGTCTCGGGGTGTGTGTAATTTGTGAATATATCTGGAACTAACAACACTTTTCGAAGACCCCTTTCCGAACTTTTTGACTCCCTCTTCTCAAACCATTTCACAAATGTCTTACGATGGAAAATAGGGAGGTCACGGTCACGTCCAATGCCCATTCCCCTTTCCAATAACATCTTCACTATTTCATTTCGTAAAATCCAATTCGATAATGGGGAAAGTGCACTCCCCACTACCATTAGCATCTCTATATTTGAAAATATTCTATCTCTAAACTTGGTCCCGTATCGATTACGGTACTCATTTGTGATTTCAATTTTTAATTTTGCCATATCCACACCACTAGGGCAGTCTTTTTTACACCCCTTGCACCCAATGCATAAATCCATCACCTCGTGCATAAATTCCGGATCAAACGCACCCCCTTCCAACCCGCCACTCATAGCAAGACGTAGTAGATTTGCTCTTCCTCTAGTCGTGGTACTCTCTTCTTTCGATACCCTATATGTGGGACACATGACCCCTCCTGTCTCAATCTGTCCCCCTCTGCAACCTCCGCACCCATGGCATAAATCCACCATTCCTTGAAATCCATTTACACCCTGCCAATTTAATTTAGGATCAAAACTATTTGCTGGCGTGTATTCTGGAGAAAATCTAAGGTTATCTGTCAGTTTTATGTCTCCACAAACCTGCCCTGGATTTAATATCCACTCTGGATCAAATGCAGTTTTCAAATCCCGGAACATTTCCCAAATTAGATCTCCATATAACTTTTTATTCCATTGAGTCCTGGATCTCCCGTCCCCATGCTCTCCCGAAATTGCCCCTCCGAATTCAATTACCAAATCCGTAGCCAACTCTGCAATCGTATTCATCATTTTGACCCCATTCTCAGTTTTAGTATTTATTAGCGGACGGACGTGCAAAACCCCCGGACCAGCATGGGCATAAAAACTAGCATAAGTCTCCTGATCATCTAGTATTTTTTGAAACCGTTCGACATATTCTGGCAAATGCTTTGCTGGTATTGCCAAGTCTTCTACAAATGCTATGTGCTTTTCATCGCTCGTACGAGACAGCAAAATGGGTAGTCCCGCCTTTCGCATTTTCCAAAATTTTATCTGTTCATGTTCGTCACGAGCCACCACCGAATACTTTGCTCTTTTTTGAATTCCACCTTCCTTTTCTTCCACCGAAACAATTTCTTTAATCAATGCGTTTACTTTTTCTTTCCCTTCTTTCTTCGAATTGACATAAAATTCAACTAAAAGTATGGATTCCATTTTTTCTGGAATGGACTCTGTTATATTTTTAAATTCCATGGTGTCTCTTGCCAAATCTATTAGTATCTTATCCATTACTTCAATTGCAGAAGGCCCATGTTCTAAAATCAAAGAGACATCCTCCATGGATGTTTTCAAATTTTCATATGCAAACAGAATTACTTCCTTACGCTTTGGTATCTCAACCAATGATATCTCTACCTCTGTTACAATGGCCAGAGTCCCCTCACTACCGCAGATCAGATGGGACATATTCACTTCTCCCCCAAGAGACTCTTCACATATTCGTTTTAGATTATAACCCGATACATTTCTGTTAAGATCTGGATATTTCTTTTCGATCTCCTCTTTCTCTTCTAGTACTTTGTATACTTTCGAATACACATCTTGTATAATTCCCTCGCCCTCTGTGGCCTCTTCAAGATCTTTAATTGGGACTTTGCCAAATTTGTGTATTGTGCCGTCTGAAAGTACAACTTCACACGATTTAATATATGCATCAGTCTTCTCGTAAATTAATGAATGTGATCCTGTCGAATTATTTCCAATAGCACCGCCTATTGCACTTTTATCCGCCCATGCGGGATCTGGGGCAAATTTTAATCCATGTGGTTTCAATTTCGCATTTATCGTTCCTAAATATGCACCAGGTTGAACTCGCATCGTCTTATTTGGGGCATCTATTTCTATGATATCACTCATATATCTTGTAAAATCAAGAACAACTGCTTCATTTACAGCCTGTCCTGCAAGAGATGTGCCACCCCCTCTAGGAAGAACCGGTATCGATTTCTCTGAACAATGGGTCATTACTGCAGCAACATCCTTAGTAGACTTTGGAAATACAACCCCAATTGGAGTGACTTCGTATATGCTAGCATCGGTTGCATACAGGTGACGTGTGTATGTATCGAACCTAACTTCTCCTTCAATTAATTCTTCAAGCTCTTCAACAAGATCCGATCTATGAATGTCCCCTCCTGTGTAGTCATAATTCGCTCTATGATCTTTAGAAGGGTCCACTGCCATGGGTTATTTTCCATTCCCAAGGCTATATTTCCATCTCTTCACTTCTCAACGGGCCGAGAGGGAGTTGAACCCCCGACCTACGGATTAAGAGTCCGTCGCTCTGCCTGACTAAGCTACCGGCCCTAAACTGTGTAACATAGACACAATGAAATACTTTTTCAAACTATCTCATAATGCGTCACGGGAAAACTATTCCTTCCCTTTCAAAATTTCTTATCCAGTAGCTGTCTCGTCCGATTCTTTAACAGCAACTCTCTCGACAATATCATTGACGAGGACAATATCTCCTACTGATCTAACCCACCGATATGGGACTAAAATCCCCTTCCCGTTTAGATCCCATCCTTTGAACAATTCCAAATTAACACTAGAAACAGCTAATCCTGTGATGGATTCATTATCTATGCTTATCTGTACATCATCTACCTCTCCTACAAAAATACCATTTTTTGAATAAACTTCACGACCGATGAGCTTGTTAATTTCTTGAGTCGCTGACTCCATGGTGGATTAAATGCTCGGGGGAAACTTGAATGTTTTGAGTCCTGTAACAGCGATCAAACCTTGGAATTAGTCCCACTTTCGAGATATTGAACTAACTCTACAACATACCCATCTGGATCTTCAATAAACGCAGCTCTAACTCCCGTTTCATCATTTTGAAAAGGTTCGATTACAACCTTGCATCCTGTTTTTTTCACCATTTCTTCAACCATTTCATTTACATTTTGCACTGATAGTGCCAGGTGATCCATGCCCACTTTATATTCGTTAGCCAACCGCAAACATTTTTGTCCCATCTCCCTTCTCATCCCTATACCCATCTTTTCAGACTCAGGTGAACTATACGGCCTGGATTTAAATTGAATCTCTGCACCCCCTTCCTCCCCTGCAATATAAAAATTTTCTACCCCGTCTCCACCCACAAAGCCCCAGGTGTGACTCAATCCCAAACCTTCTATGTAAAATGCTTTTGTATCTTCTATATCTGACACCCAAATGCATGTGTGTATAACCTTTTTTACTCTTGACATCACCCTACGATTCTCTTAACTAAACAAAGATATGTCGCTTCATCCATTTTCTATTCTATTTTCTTTCCAAATTACATAGAACACCGAGGACCACAATATTGTTCATGGTCCTCAGCCTGGAATTTGTCCTCAAAATGCTCCCCACATGTTTCACACAAATGCACAGTCTGTCCATCTTTTTTTGTTATTTCTATAGGCATACCTGCCTCTACTGTCTCTTTTCATGTAAAACCTTCTCTTATCTTCTAAACTATCCAAATCGAATCTCTCATAACTCTTGCGCATCTATCTATACCCTATGACCGAACGTTTTATTCTTGGAATGACCGGTGCCACTGGCCAACTATACGGTATCCGAACGCTGGAACTACTCTCAAACACTGATGTAGAGGTCCATTTAGTTCTCTCTGAAGCATCCAAAATAAATATCCAACAAGAAGCTAATTACTCTTTAAGCGAGGTTACTGGTCTCGCAGACGAAGTCCACGATAACCGAAATATAGGGGCAACTATAGCTAGTGGATCTTTCCATACTAATGGCATGCTCGTAACTCCCTGTTCGATGAAAACTCTCTCCAATATAGCCAACGGAAACTCTTCAAATTTAATCACTAGAGCATCCGACGTAATACTCAAAGAACGTCGAAGATTGGTTCTTATGCCTCGTGAAAAACCCCTTAATCGAATCCACCTAAAAAATATGCTTTCCGTAACTGAAGCGGGTGGAATCATCTATCCTCCTTTCCCCTCCTTTTATCAGAAACCAAAAAACATCGACGAAATGATAACTCGAACTATGGCAAGGGCACTTGCCTACTTTGATATATCCATTTCATTCGATGAATGGGCCGGATTGTAACTCAAATGACACCCGGACCTCTGTCTCCGAACTATTTCCTTTCTATTTCCGAAAAATTTGGATTTTCCATTGATAAAAACGAGCGAGATGCCCTCAAGCCCATAGTGAATCAGTTATTATCTTCGTTTAAAAACCTGGATCCAATTCCTTCTTCTCAACACACAGGCAAATCTTCCCCACCCGCGCCACTCGACGATCCTTATAATGCTTTCATAACCCAATTTGACCCAAGTATTGGATATGCTCCCACCTCTGCCGTTTCTGGCATCTTGGATGGGATTCGAGTAGCAGTAAAAGATAATGTTGCAATAAAAGGGTACCCCATGACTGCAGGCTCTGCCATACTTTCAAATTGCACACCCTCTCAAAACGCGATCTTGGTTGAAAAATTACTAACTGCAGGATCTACGATCGTAGGCAAAACTAATATGGACGAATTCGCCTTTGGACCCACCGGCGAAACTAGTTACTTTGGCTCTACATTGAATCCAATAAATCCAAATTACACTCCTGGTGGTTCTTCCAGTGGTTCAGGCGCTTCTATAGCTGCAAATCTCGCAGACGTTGCTATTGGAACTGACACCGGAGGCAGTGTTAGAATTCCTGCTAGTTTTTGTGGGGTCCTCGGGTTAAAACCCACGCAAGGGGCAATCTCTACAACTGGCGTAGTCAAACTTTCCCACAGTCTAGATACTGTGGGTCTACTTGGTTCCAATCTTAATATTCTCCGAAAAACTCTAGGTATCATCTCCGAAGAACAAATCTCTGCATCCTCTCGATCTCAAATTAATTTGGCAACATTGAATATTGGCCTGCCAGATCCTCTATATCAAACCCCCGTAATGCCTGAAGTTTCCAAACTAGTTCTTTCTATAACCGATGGCCTGAGTGAAATTGGAGCGCATGTTGCTAGTGTAGATTTCCCAAAATCAGAATCCTCTTCCCCTATTTGGAGGGCAATTGCCATGGGAGAAATCTACCAATATTTTTTCCAAGAAATCCTTTCCGAACCTTCTACTTCTTCTTTATTATCCGGCGCGTCACTCGATAAATTAGATCTCCTCTCTCCTTCATTAAAACAATATCTTCTCGCTGGGTCTCAAATAATGTCCTATCAAAATGGCGCTGTGTACGCCGAAGCATTAGTACAAAGAAATCAAATACGAGACACCGTCAATAACCTCTTTGATCATTTTGACATTCTAATCAGTCCCACAACCCCTACAACAGCATTCGAATTTGGCACTTTTTCACGGAGCACTTCGCCACCCATTAACCACAATACTCACCCTTTCAATCTATCTGGCCATCCTGCAATTAGCATTCCCTGTGGATTTGAAAACGGGCTCCCAATAGGACTCCAAGTTGTTGGAAAGTATGGAGATGAGTATCTATTGTTAGACATTGCAGAGGTACTTCTCAATTATCTCAAAAACTAGGCAATACTGTTTCAGAAAAAATTTCCAAATTACGAATCAACTCATCCACATCATTTGCAGCAAACATAATTGCAGGAAAATGGGTCACTCCCACTTCCTGATATTGATCAATCTTCTCAATAATTTCCGCCGAATCTCCTACTAATGTTACATCCAATAGTGCATCAAATTCTTGGTCTTTTAATGTAGACTGTATCAACGATCTCATATGCTCAAATACCTGGGATGATTCAAAATTCTTCTTCGCAGTATCTGAGCTTTTATCGATACAACAAACCAGTTGAGGGGCAACATCAATTTCTTTTGGATTTCGGCCAACTTCCCCACAGAATTCCTTTATCTGCCCACTTCTCTCTTTAATTTCATTTGGGGTCAATGCAAAGGGTAGCCATCCATGTCCCCATTTAGCAGCCCGCCATATGGCCTTTGGATGATTCCCTCCCACATATACTGGCAACGGGCTCTGAATTGGTCTAGGGTGCAAGTCTATCTCTTCAAATTCGACGTGTTTCCCACTATATGATGTTGGACCTTCTAACAGTTTACTTAATGCTTCCATTGATTCATCCATGATCTCGCCTCTACTAGCCTCTTCATTGGGCCTAATTGATTCAAACTCTTCTCTATAGGCACCGATTCCCACTCCAAATAATAATCTCCCCTTCGATAATACGTCTAATGTCGCGGCTTGTTTAGCAACCCAAACCGTATCTCTAAATGGTAACACGGTAACTGCAGTGTTCAATCGAATTTCCTCTGTTTTTCCAGCTATGTATGCAAAAGTTCCAAACGACTCATAAAACCTTGGAAGGATCTCCCATGATCTTTTAACATATTCTTGTGCTACAATATGGTCATTTCCACCCACTGAATCAAATTCCAACCTTTCAGCTTCACATGCTATTTTAACCAATCCTTCAGGATCGCAAAACGGGACTGGGTACATCATGCCTTCCATCCCCGTTGGAAAACCAACTCCAAATTTAGTTTGATTCATAATAATACGTCCACCGCTACTCATATAAGTGTCGTCAAACTATCTATATCCTATGCCTCGCGACCTAAGAGATTTTATAAATAATCTTTCTGAAAATGCACCATCTGAAATAGTCGAAATTGATAAAGAGGTAGATCCCACTTGGGAAGTCACCTCTATCGCCCGAAAACTTCAGTCAGAGGGCCAATTTCCCTTGCTACTTTTCAACAATGTTCTTGGAAGCTCTCATAAGTTAGTCACTAATGTACATGCAACCCGAACCAAGCTAGCATATGGTCTAGAATCACCAGAGGTTGCTCCTCGAAACCTTTTACAAAGATATATGGAATTAACCGGAAAACCCGCAAAACCCATTATAGTAGACAATAAAGATGCACCAGTCAAACAGAATATCAAAACGGGAAAAGACGTAGACTTAACCGAATTACCTCTAGTCCAACACAATGAACTTGACAACGGACTCTACATAGATGCAGGAATCTTGTGGGTCTTCGATAAAGAAACACAGACATATAATGCTGGAATTTATCGACACCAATTACACGAACCAAATCTTTTAGGAGTTTATGCTGGTGCAGGTCAACACCTTGCACATCTAATGCGAAGTGCAGAGCGCGAAAATACCCCTCTAGAAGTTGCCATCACTGTTGGAACTCATCCTTATTTAACCATAGGATCTACAACTAGAATCGACCGAGAAGCAGATGAACTAGAGGCGATAAGTGGATTGATAAACGAAGCCGTTGGATCTCCTATGCAAACTGTCCAATGCGAGACTATCGATCTACAAATTCCCGCCAATTCTGAATTTGTAATTGAAGGAAAAATTCTTCCAAACGTGCTTAGAACCGAAGGCCCATTCGGCGAGTATCCTTGGACCTATGGCCCTAGTAGAACCAACCGTGTCATCGAAGTAACTGCAATTTGTCACCGGGATGACCCCATTCACGAGACCATTTTCGCGGCCCATCCTGACCACAATCTTTGCGGTGTCCTCGGTGTCGAACGGCAATTATACGAACGAGTGAATCGAGTTTCCCGCGTCCGAGAAGTACGAATGCCCATGCATGGGTGTTGTAGATTTACTGGTTTTGTCTCTATCAATAAAGAAGTCGACGGTGAGGGAAAATATGCAGTTCTTGCAGCTTTGGCAGCTGACCACTTCTTAAAGAACGTCGTCGTCGTCGATGAAGATATAGATGTATTTGATGACAACGAAGTTTTATGGGCACTTTGGTCTCGTACTCACATGGACCGGGATGCTGTTATCATTCCTCATTCCTTTGCAGATCCCCTAGTTCCGTCCACTTATACTGCAGACCAGCTAGAAACAAGAAGGACCGATTGGGATGAACAAATAGTAGATCAAGCCTATCTACCAAATCCCGATACACTCGATACCAAATTTGGTGTTAATGCCACTAAACCCATTACCACTCAGTGGCCAAAACGCCCAGAACCTCCCGAAGTATGGAAAGATTTGGACCTCTCCGAATACATCGATGGATGGGCTAATTAGAAATCAAGCTTCCTAAAGCTTATTATCTTTACAAAAAGTATCCTATATAATATGACCTCTGAGACAACGTATCACCGTCCAGATTCCCTCGATCAAGCATGTAACTTATTATTGGAAAACCCCGAAGCAATCTTGTTATCTGGATGTCAGTCACTAGGACTTCTCTCCAAAGAAGGTATAGTTTCTTTAGACACTATCATTGACCTAAACCGAATTTCAGAACTACGTGAAATTTCATATAATGAGGGATCTCTCCACATAGGCGCCCTCACCACTCATCGAGACATTGAAACATCACAAACGATCCAAACAAATCTCCCTATTCTTTCTACAGCAGCAAAACAAATAGCAGACGTACAAATCCGAAATGCGGGCACCATCGGAGGTGCATGTGCCTATGCCGATCCAACTGCAGACTATCCCCCTGTGTTAATGGCAACCAACGCCACAGTCCATTCTGTATCTGCAACAGATTCCTTCGAATATACGACCCGTGATGGTTTTTTTGTCGACTACTACCAAAGTGCAATTGGACCTGAAGAAATAATCACCTCCCTCAATATCCCCATCTCTAAAAATGCTGGTTATGGATTTGAAAAATTAGCATACAGAAAGAACGACCGTGCAATTGTCAACGTGGCCGCTATTCTAGAAACTAAAAATGGAAAATGCACAAGATCTGACATATGTGTAGCTGGAGTGTGGGACACCCCGCTAATCGCCAATGAAGCGATGGAATTCTTACTCGGGACTCAACTGACCGATGATGATCTATCCCAAGCAAGCACGATAGTACAAGATGAAATTCTTGTTTGCGATGACCCTTTGATCTCCGTTGAGTATAGATCTGCAATGGTCGGAGTCCTTAGTAAAAAGGCTCTTATAATGGCCAGGGAGGATTTACCATGATTCTAAACTTCAAAGTAAACGACACAACACACGAAATCAACATCGACCCCTCAATGCCTCTAGCAGACGTTTTACATGATACATTGGGCTATAAAAGCGTCAAACAATCGTGTTCAACTGGAATTTGCGGCGCGTGCACAATCAGAATCGACGGAGAGGCCAGAAAATCGTGTCTCCACATGGCCGGGCAGGTAGCAGATTCTGACATTTCAACCGTAGAGGGACTTTCTAAAAATGGCTTATTGTCTCCTCTCCAAGAGGCATTCATTGAGAATTTCTCTTTCCAATGTGGATTCTGTACTCCCGGATTCCTTATGTCCACTGCTGCTCTTTTAGATGAGAACTCAAATCCGTCCGACGAAGAAGTCCGGGATTCATTACATGGAAATATCTGCCGTTGTACAGGATATCTAGCAATTCTCGATGGGGTCAAAGATGCAGCGAAAAGGATGAACGAAGGGAGTAGTTAAATGAGCGAAAATACGACAGAAGGCACTCCTCGCGCACATGGCATTGGCCAAAGCATCCTCCGAGAAGACGGGCCAGTAAAAGTCACTGGAAAGGCTGAATTTACATACGATGTTGATTTTCCAAACATGCTTCATGCACGTTTTGTAAAAAGCCCTCATGCCCATGCAAATATCATTGAAATTGATACAAGTAAGGCAAAGGAAATTCCGGGTGTTCATGCAGTACTGACTCAAGCAGATTTCCCGGATGTCAAATTTGGAGACGGTGTCCACGACCAAACGTGTCTTGCCGAGGACCGAGTGCTGTTTGAAGGACAGTTTGTTGCCGTTGTTGCAGCAGAAACAAAGAAGTTAGCAGAACAGGCAGCAAATGCAGTTCGGGTAAAATACGAACGCCTACAACCCATCGTCGACGGGGATGAAGCATTTAGAAAAGATCCGCCCGTAGTTGTTCATCCTGATTTACACAACTATGAGGTGGCAGAAGTCCTTCCGCCCACATTCATTAAAGACCGTCCAAACGTGTACCAACATTATGTGGTCCGACATGGGGATACAGAAGTGGGGTTCGAACAGGCAGATTATGTCTATGAGGATGAATACAAAACTGCTCCGTTACAACACGCCCCAATGGAGCCACATTTGGTTGTTGCAAAACCTGAAGGAAATGGAAATCT
>CETM01194800.1_pt1 | contig 23448 bp, 26 predicted proteins | sample 361451 | NCBI WGS metagenome assembly CETM01 (sample SAMEA2622690, study PRJEB7988) | marine metagenome | isolation source: saline water (ENVO:00002010), including
ACAGGATTTGGAGTAAGATTATTAAACCAACTTGTTGAAGAAAATTACGAATAGCGTGGAACAAACACTTTCAATAATCAAACCTGATGCGGTTGAGAGGGATCTGGTAGAAAAGATAAAAAAAAACTTTATTGATAAACATTTCAAAATTGTTAAAAGTAAAAAAATTCAAATATCAAAAGAGGAAGCGGCAGAATTTTATAAAATACATCAAACAAAACCATTTTACGATAGGTTGTGCTCTTATTTATCATCAGGCCCGATTGTTGTAATGATTCTTGAAAAAGATAGCGCAGTAATAGAAAACAGGAGGATCATGGGTGCAACTGATCCAAAAAATGCGGAAGATGGAACACTAAGGAAATTGTATGGTATTTCAATTGATAAAAACTCAGTCCACGGATCTGACTCAGTAGATAATGCAAAAAAAGAGATAAGTTTTTTTTTTAAAGATTAATTTTTATTATAGATCTTTCTTATAGCTATTGAATAAGCTTTGTACTCTTGTAATTGTACACTTTTTTTAACCATCTCTTCAATATTACTTTTAATTTCTATTCTTTTTTTTAAAATTATTTTTCCACCATCTAGTTTTTCATTCACATAATGAACAGTACAGCCAGTAAACTTATCTTTATTTTTAATTGCTTTTTTAAAAGTATTTAGTCCTTTATATTTTGGCAAAAGAGATGGATGAATATTAATAATCTTACCTTTAAATTCTCTTAAAAAATTTTTACTTAGTATTTTCATAAAACCAGCTAGACATATAAGTTCAATTTTATTCTCAACAAGTAGCTTGAGTGTTTTACGTTCAAATTTATTCATTTTTTGATTAAGAATTACATATGGTATTGAGAATATTTTTGCATATTTTATCCCAAAAGCTTTTTTATTATTAGATATAACCAAATTAATCTTAATAGGAAAATTCGGATCCCTTGAGCTCTTAATTATTTCCCTAAGATTCGAACCATTACCTGAAATAAAAACACATGCTCTTTTTTTTACCATTTTATGCTTTTAAATAATTTTAATCTTTTTGAAGCTTTGGAAATGTAACCAATTTCATATGGTTTATAATTAGCACCAAAAGTTTTTTTAATTTTTTTTATATTTTTTTTATCAGCTATTAAACAAAATCCTACACCACAATTAAAAGTTTTCAGCATTTCTGCATCTGAAATATTTTTACTTTTAATCCATTTAAAAATTTTTTTAACTTTTATTTTCGATAGATCTATATTTACAGTTAAGTTATCAGGTACAGATCTATTTATATTTCCAATTATTCCTCCACCAGTTATATTAGCTGATGCATGAATTAATTTTTTTTCACTTAGTTTTAAAATTTCTCTCACATAAATTTTTGTAGGTTTTAAAAGTTCATTTTTAAAAAAACTAGAAATTTTTTGTTTTTTTAGAATATGCCTTACTAATGAAAAACCATTTGAGTGAAGACCACTTGAAGGAATAGCTAAAATTATGTCTTTATTTTTAACATTATTTTTGTTCAAAAGTTTTTTTCTACTAACAACACCAACAACAAAACCAGCTAAATCAAACTTATTTTTTGAGTACGTACCTGGCATTTCAGCAGTTTCACCTCCAACCAGGCTACAATCAGAAATTTTGCAACCTTTAACAATACCTTTGACAATCAGTTTCAATTTTTTCAAATTAATTTTTTGTACAGAAATGTAGTCGAGAAAAATTAAGGGTTTTGCACCTTGTACAATTAAATCATTTACGCACATTGCAACCAAATCAATTCCAATGGAGTCAAATTTATTAAATCGATTTGCTAATTCGAGTTTGGTACCAACACCATCGGTGCTAGAAACTAAAAGCGGATCTTTAATATTATGTTTATAAAAATTATAAACTGAAGCAAAACCACCAATATTTTCAGCAAAAAATTTATTTTTCTTTTTAAAAGCGACTTTTGTAATTTTGCCTATAAATTTTGTAAATTTATCAGCAGTTTCGATGTTTACACCACTTTTTTTATAACTATTTTTTGTTTTTTTCATTTATAAAATGTTAATTAAATGGTTTATGAAAAAATTAGTTTTCTTATTTTTAATAATATTATTATTTTACTTTAAAACTCAAAATATTTCTGCAAACCAAAACACTTTTATTGTTGATAATATTGAAGTTAAAGGCGAAGTTATCGGAGATAGAATCCTTAATAGGGAAAGATATTTAAATATTGGTTTTAAAAAGGGATTTAAAAACTTAATAATTTCCTTGTTGAGAAAGAGTGATCAAAAAAACATACTAAGCACAGACTTAGAAAAAATAAAGTCTCTAATAGGAAACTATAGCATTGCCGATGAAAAAATTTCAGATGGTGAATACAATCTAAAACTTTCCATAGTATTTGATAAAGAAAAGATATTACAATTTTTTTATGATAAAAAAATACCTTATTCAATATCAAGTAAATTGAAAATTATTGTTTATCCAATTTTAATTACTGACTCTGAAATACAACTTTTTTCTCAGAATAAGTTCTTCGAGGAATGGAATATAGAAAATAAAGATTTTGAAAATATAAATTTTATTTTGCCAATTGAGAATATTGAAGATATTAACTTTTTAAAAAAGCATATTGATGATCTAGAGGAGACAGACTTAAGTAGCCTTGTTGATAATTATGAAATAAAAAATAGCACTATATTAATACTCAGATATGATAAAAAAAAACTTAATGTTTTTTTAAAAACAAATTTAGCAGGTTTAAAGAAAATTAATAATATTGAGATTAAAGTAGAAGATTTAGATAATAAAGAAGTAAGAGCTGATTTGATTAAAAATTTAAAGTTTTATATTAACGATCTTTGGAAAGATGAAAATCTTGTTGATACATCTGTTCCAGCTTTTTTAACAATTTTAGTAAAATTAAACAGGCCTGATACATTAAAAGAAATTACTTCAAAGTTTAAAAATATTAATTTTATAGAAAGTTACTCAGTAGATGAACTAAATAAAGATTTAGCAAAAATTAAAATAAGATATTTGGGGAAAATTAAAAACCTACAAAAAGGCTTTTTAGAAAATGGTTTTGAACTAAAAATTGATCATGACCAATGGATTTTAAATTTATCATAAAAAATGTCAGAACAGCTAATTTTTAATTTTCCTTTTAAAAAAAGTTATCTAAGCCAAGACTTTTATGTTTCAGAGAACAATGTAAAAGCATTTAAGCTAATCGAGAGCTGGCCAAATTGGTCAAGTAGATTTGTAAATATTTTTGGACCCAAGGGTTCAGGTAAAACACATTTATTAAATATATTGGGAAAAAAAATTGAAAGTGTTTTATTTAATGCATCAAAAGTTGATTCAAATGTTTTATTAAAATATAAAGTAAAAGAGAGTTTGATTATAGACGATTATAAAAATAATATCGATGAAAAATTACTTTATACAATAACCAACATGGGATCCCAAGATAACAAGTATTTAATAATATCCTCTTTACTTCCGCTAAAAAGTTTCGAGATTAAGTTAAAAGATTTAAGATCTAGATTTACAAGTTTTTTGGAGATTGGTATTGACTTACCAACCGATGACTTATTGAGTGCAATATTGACAAAAAATTTTTCGGACAAACAGATTTTGATAACAAAAAAAAATATTGAATATATTTTAAAGAATATTGAAAGATCTTTTGAAAAAATTAATTTATTTACCAACTCAATTGACAATTTGTCTTTAGTAAAATCACAGCCAATAAATTTAAATCTTATTAAAAAAGTTTTGAAAGAAATATGAAAAAATATAGAACCCATAATTGTTCTGAATTAAGCCAGAAAAATATTGGTCAAAAAATAAAATTATCTGGATGGGTCCATAGAAAAAGGGATCATGGTAACTTGCTATTTTTAGATTTAAGAGATCATTTTGGTATAACTCAATGCGTGATTGAAAATAAGGATAAAGAATTTAAAATTTTAGAAAAACTTAAACCTGAGTCAGTAATTACGATAGAGGGTAATGTTGTTGAAAGATCAAAAGAAACTCAAAACAAAGAACTAAAAACAGGAATGATAGAAGTGAAAATTTTAAATTTAAATATTCTTTCAGAAGCAAACGAATTACCAATGCCTGTTTTCGGAGAGCAAGAATATCCAGAAGATATAAGACTAAAATATAGATTTATAGATTTAAGAAGAAACGAAATGCATGAAAATATTAATCTAAGATCAAAAGTTTTATCATTCATAAGATCTAAAATGATTGCAAACAAATTTTTAGAGTTCCAAACACCCATCCTAACAGCATCGAGCCCTGAAGGGGCAAGAGACTTTTTAGTTCCGAGCAGACTGCATCCAGGAAAATTTTATGCTTTACCTCAAGCTCCACAGCAGTTTAAACAAATGGTTATGATATCTGGTTTTGATAGGTATTTTCAAATCGCACCCTGTTTTAGAGATGAAGATGGTAGAGCTGACAGAAGCCCTGGTGAACACTATCAGCTAGACATGGAAATGTCATTTGTTGAACAAGAGGATATTTTTAAGATTGTAGAACCAATTTTTTATGATTTATTTAAAGAGTTTGGAAAAGGAAAAAAAATAAATAAAGCACCTTTTCCGAGAATTAAATACAAAGACAGTTTGGACAGATACGGTACAGATAAACCAGATCTAAGAAATCCGATTGTACTCGCAGACGTAACAAAATTATTTAAGTCTGATGATGTAAAATTAAAAATTTTCAAAGATATAATATCAAAAGGAGGTATTGTTAAAGCAATACCGGTTCCTAATACTTTTTCTAAACCAAGAAGTTTTTTTGATAATTTAAATAATTGGGCAATAAAAGAGGGAGCTAGTGGTTTAGCCTATATAACCTTTGAAAAAAATAAAAATAAAATTATATCTAAAGGACCAATAGCAAAGTTCTTCTCTGACAAAGCTATATTGGAATTAACGAAAAGTTGTAAAATAACTGAAAAAGACTCTGTGTTTTTTGTTTGCAATAAAGAAAAAGAGGCAATTAAATTTTCTGGCATAGCAAGACAAAAAATTGCAGAGGAATTAAAATTAATAGACGAAAAAGAATTTAAATTTTGCTGGGTAACTGACTATCCAATGTACGAGTATGATGAAAAAGAAAAAAAAATTGATTTTAGCCACAATCCTTTCTCAATGCCACAAACTGAAATACAAGAGTTTGACAAAGCAGATCCTCTTAAAATACTAGCATATCAATATGATCTAGTTTGTAATGGTTATGAACTATCTTCTGGTGCTATAAGGAACCATATACCAGAATATTTGTTTAAAGTTTTTGAAAAAGTTGGTTACTCAAAAAAAATGGTTGAAAAAAATTTTTCAGGTATGATTAAAGCACTTTCATATGGAGCACCACCTCACGGAGGTATGGCGCCAGGTATAGATAGAATAGTTATGCTTTTAGCTAATCAAAAAAATATAAGAGAAGTTACTCTTTTTCCATTAAATCAAAACGCTGAAGATCTCTTAATGGATGCACCCTCTGAAGCAACTGAAAAACAACTTAAAGAACTAAGTATAAAAACCTTAAAAAAAAATTAATTTTTACTTTTTAAATTTATCCTTACATCGCTAAGATCAACTAATTTCTCCTCATAATTACTTCTGATGAAACCTTTACTCGTAATATTTTTAACAATTTTTAAGAATTGATCATCTTGTTTGTTACTTGATTCAATATTTGATTTTCTAATTCCAGGGGTATGTGCCAAATCCTCTTTACCGAGATAAGAGATTGCTAGTTCCCTAAAAATATAATCAAGTATAGATGTAGCTGTCAAAATTCTATCATTACCACTAACTTTTCCCGAAGGTTCAAATTTTGTATCTAAAAACGCATCTACGAATTCCTCTAGTGGCACGCCATACTGCAAACCTAAAGATATAGCTATAGCAAAATTATTTGTTAAAGCTTTAACTAATTCACCTTCTTTATTTGTATCTATAAATATTTCACCAATTTTTCCATCGTCATATTCACCAGTGTGGAGATATATTTTATGATCACCTATTGTTGCCTTTTGAATATAACCTTTTCGCCTATCAGGCATTTGAAATCTTTTCTCGTTTTTTTTAATATTTGATTTTTTATTTTGATCTGATGTTTTAGCTATAATTTCATCTTGAAATTTTTGTGCATTTTTTACACTGCTACTATGGGAAATTCTAACTTCCTTTGTATCGGATTTATCTGAAGAAATTTTATTGTTTGATTTTTTTGTTTTTCTGTTGTTGACAGTTACGTCAATAATCTCAACTTTACCATCTTGTCTGCTGTCGATATCTGATAGTTGTTTTTCGTTTAATTCACTAAGTTCATGTATTATCTTAAATGTGCACGTATAATAGGTCTCTACTAAAAATTTTGACATTATTTTTCCTTATTTTATTGAAAGAATTACTTTTAAGGATATATACAATATTTGTATAGTGTCCATGTTATTATGATACAATTTTTGATTGTGTGGATTTTTAAATTTTAAAATGATTAAACAAATTTTTACTTGGTGGAATTCTCAAACTTTTGGAACTTTTTTTTACACAATTTTTTTTGGAAAATTTGTGGGAAAAGATGATTTTGGTAATAAATATTATAAAAATAATAAGGGAAAAAGATGGGTTATTTATAACGGGGAAGTAAATGCATCTAAAATCACGTCTGATTGGTTTTCTTGGATGCACAACATTTCAAATATTGTTCCGATTGAAAATAAAAAGAAAAAATTTACTTGGCAAAAACCCCATAAAGAAAATAAGACAGGTACAAAAGAATCACTTAAAACAAATATAATTTCTAAAGATGACAAGAAATTTAAGAAATATGAAAGCTGGAAACCTTAAATTTAACTGCTTAATATTATTATTTCTTACAATATTTACTTTCAAAAGTATTTATGCAGAAGAAAAAATAAATCTTAATATTTTACAACCTACATTTGAAGAAGAACAAGAGGCAGACGAGAAAATTATGAGCGAACCATCTAATATAAAATCAAAAAAAAAGAAATTAAAAACAAAAAGCAACGATTCGGTTGTCAAATTTAGAGCTCTAGATAAAATTACAGCTAAAACTAAAGATATTAACATTACAATTGGAAAAAAGAAAAAATTTGGTTATTTAGAAATATTTCCAAGAAAATGTAATAAATTTCAAGATCAAAACAAACAAGGAGTAGCAGCTTACATACAAGTTAGAGATTTGTCAGACAAGAAAGAAGATAAAGTCTTTGTTTTTAATGGTTGGACATTCTCGAGCAGTACAAATCTTAGAGTATTTGATCACCCAATTTATGATCTTTGGGTAATAGGTTGTGATAATATATAAATGAAATATTCAGACATAACAAAATTAAAACATCTTGCGCAGGATAGGGTTTCTAGATCTGCAAACCCAGCGGTAGTTAGAAATTCAACAGTATTTTTCAGGAGTATGCAGGAGCTTTTAAGACAGGAAGCTTTAGTTAAAAAGGGTTCAAAAGTAAACATTTTTGAATATGGAAGAGGGGGAAGTCAGACAACAATTGCTTTACAAAACTTTATTACAGATTTAGAGCAAGCCCATAGTACATTTTTAACATCAACGGGTTTTTCAGCTGTAGCTTTAGCTATTATCAGTATTTGTCGCCCAGGTGACGAAATAGTAGTAACAGATGCTGTTTATGCACCAACAAGAGTCATAACCTCTAAATTACTCAAAGAGTTTAAAATTAAAACACATTTCTATAATCAAGATGACTTTAATAGTCTTGAAACCAAAATAAATAAAAAGACAAAAATGATATTCGTAGAGAATCCTGGAAGTAATACTTTTGAATTTCAGGATCTATCTAGAATAGTAAAGCTAGCAAAGAAGAAAAAAATAGTTACGGCCATCGATAATACTTGGGGAACACCTTTTTTAATTAAACCATTAAAATTAGGTTTTGATATGTCAATCTCATCTGGAACAAAATATTTTTCAGGTCACTCAGATGTAATGCTGGGTAGTTTATCAGTAAATAAAAAGGTTTATGATAAAGTTAGATTTTGTAATAAACTTTTAGGTTATAGAGCATCACCAGATGATGCTTATTTAGTTTTAAGAGGTTTAAGAACACTTGATATTAGATTAAAAAAACATGAAGAGAACACGAGGAAGATTATTAACTTTTTAAAAAAAGAAAAAAAAATCAAAGAAATTTTATATCCATATAAAAAAGGTGATAAAAATTTTGAGAATTGGAAAAAATACTATAAAGGATCAACAGGTTTATTTTCAGTGATTATTTTAAGTAAAAATAAAAATTCTGTTTTAAAATTTGTTAATTCACTAAAACTATTTGGTATTGGACAGAGCTGGGGAGGTTTTGAAAGTCTTGTGCTTTATCAAAGTCAGACAATAACAAGAGTTTACAAAAAATATATTAAGCCAAATCACCATATTGTTAGGCTTCATGTGGGCTTAGAAGACCCTAATGATTTGATATTAGATCTAAAAAGTGCTTTAAAAAAGATCAAATGAAAAATAAGTTTTTTCCAAACAAAACAGCATTAATAACTTTAGTTGCGGCTTGCTTTGTTGTTAATGTCACAATGGGTGTTAGACAAACCTTTGGATTATTTTCTGGTGATTTTGAAATCGATTGTGGGATTTCTAATACAGAATTTGGTCTTGCTATAGCATTGCACGCTTTAATATGGGGAATTGTTACTCCTATATTTGGGAGATTTGCTGATAAACACGGTGGAAGTAAAATGGTTATATTTACTCTAATTGTTTATGGCGTAGGTGTCTTAGCTTTAGGTAATAACTTTAATACTGGTACATGGTTTCAAATTAATCTTGGTCTTTTAGTGGGCATAGGTTTAGGTGGAGCCGCAGGAACAATATTAGCACCGGTTGTTACAAAACATTTTCCAAATCATAGTAGAGGTAAAGCAGCAGGTTATGTTACTGCATTTGGCGGATTAGGAATGTTTATTTTTCCGGTTCTTACAAAATACTTAATGGTTGAGGTAGGTTGGCAAAGCACTTTTACAGTTTTTGCAATAATCTTATTTATAATGTGTATACCAGGACTTTTTTTAAAAAAACCTGAGGGTGATAAAGAGAATCTTGATTTAGAGACAGATAATAAAACAAACGATAGTGTTTTTAAGGTTCTAAAAGAATCTTTTGCACATAAAGGTTTTAGATTATTGGTTTTAGGTTTTTTTGTTTGTGGATTTCAAATTACTTTAGTTGCAACTCACGTCCCTAGATATGTTCAAGATAGAGGACTTGAAGATTGGACAGGTTTTGCAATTCTATCACTGATAGGACTTTTTAATATTATAGGTGTTTTAATAATGGGATATTTAAGTGATAAATATAGTAAGAAAATGCTTTTAAGCGGTCTGTATTTTTTTAGGGCAATATCGATAATGCTTTTTATATTTTTACCACCATCAAATATTTCTGCTATAGCTTTTGGAGTCACTTTTGGACTTTTATGGTTAGCTACCGTTCCAGCAACTAACGGAATTGTAGCTCAGGTATTTGGTGCAAAAAATTTATCAATGTTATTTGGAATAGTTTTTTTAAATCACCAAATAGGATCTTTTTTAGGAGCCTACCTAGGAGGAGTTTTTTATGACACTTTCGGGAACTATGATTATGCTTGGTATTTAGCAATCCTATTATCTTTTGTTGCAACATTACTACATCTTCCAATAGATGAAAAACCGATAAGAAAAGAAGCAACAATCTAAAGTTGTGGACAATTTTTTTAATTGTTTAATTTAAAATTTTAATTAAAGTATTCTTAACGGAGGAAAAAATGTTTTCAAAAAACTTAAACGAGAAACTAGATAAGTACCACTTACTAAAACACCCATTTTATAAGGCTTGGAATGAAGGAAAATTGACAAGGGAAGTAATTAAAGATTATGCTGAACAATACTACCAACATGTAAAGGCATTCCCAAGATATATAAGTGCGACGCATTCATTATGTGAAGATATTCAAAAAAGAAAAATTCTTTTAGAAAATCTCCAGGATGAAGAAAACAAAGATGCTGATCACCCAAAATTGTGGAAAAATTTTGCTATAGCAATGGGTGCAGACTCAGAGAAAATAGAAAAAGTTAAAAAAGATTGGTTCACAGAAGAAATGATTGATAATTTCTTTAAACAAGCCAGATTGTCATACGCTGAAGGACTTGCATCTCTTTACACTTACGAGAGACAAATACCAGAAATTGCAGAGACAAAAATACGTGGTTTGAAACAGTTTTATGGAGTGAACTCAAAAGAAGGTTTGGAATTTTTTGAAGCTCATAAAGCCGCTGATGTCATTCACAGAGCAGAGTGTGAAAAACTATTAGATGGCTTAACAAAAGAAGAACAAGAAAAAGCTGAACAAGCCTCTTTGTATACTGCTAGATACCTCTGGAATTTTCTAAGTGGAATGGTTTCTAAACATAAACTACAAATTGCTGCTTAATTAATTTATATTCAAAACTGAATTGGGATCCAATCGGGTCCCAAACCAGTTTAATCTCACATCAAGATGCGCGCCAGTAGACCTACCTGTTGAACCCACTGTACCGATTATGTCTCCTTGCTTAACTTGTTGACCTTTCTTTACTGAAATTTTTTTCATGTGCATGTACAAAGTTGAAACTCCATGACCATGGTCAAATATAATTGTACCACCAGTATAAAATAAGTCAGGTTCAACCATAGTGGCTTTACCATCTAACATTGCTTTAATTTTTGTACCTTCTTTTGCTGCGAAATCGATGCCATAATGTGGCCACCTGGGTTTTCCATTTAAAATTCGTTGGCTACCATAAACACCAGTAATAATTGCATTATTTAAAGGTGGAATAAATTTATTTTTAAAAAAAGTTAAATTACTTTCTACCGATCTAGCATCAGAAATTATTTTATTTTCTCTTTTAATTCTTTCATATACTTCTTTTGGAGGAGTAACTTTTTTTTCAGGTAATCCGTCAATTCTCTGTATTTTATAATCTCTTTTTTTAATTTTTTTTATAATCCTTTGCTTTTTTCCATCAAATTCTTGAGTAATTACAATATCATATTTTCTATCTCTTCCTATCCCAAATACGAAATAGCCATCATCTGTAACTTTCACTTTTTTTTTGTCTATCCATATTTTCATTTTAGGATTTGTTTTTCCAACAATAAAATGACCTTGAATAAACTTACCTTTAAACTCCAAAGCTAATGCTTGATAATTTAAAAAAATGAAAAATAATAATAATATTTTTTTTAGAACACTACACATTATTTTATTTAAAGTATTTTTTTAGGGATAAATAATTTTTAATTTTAACAATTAAATTATGATTAAAAAAAATCTTTCTGATGATCTTTTTAATAACTGCGATCTTGTGCAAACTAGGGAATTTACGATTAATGAAATTTGAAATTTTTGGAAAATAATCGGTCGTTCTTAAATCATGAACATCTATTCCCTCTGCTTCTGTAACAAGATTAATATTATCAATACATTTCCTGCTATCAATTTTAAAGGCTACCATCGACTCATAAAAAAGAATTGAGAATATTTTTTTTCTAAATTCATTATTTTTTTTAATCTCGTCACTAGGAAATCTGGAGTTGACAACATCTACTAAGTATTTTGAGTAATTTATAAAAGAATATTTTGAAGGGTTTCCAAATCTTTTTGAGTAACTAGTGTGAGTATCTTCTATCAAAATTATACCACCATCTTTTATATTTGGAATTGACTCGTTAAGTGTAATAATTTGTTGATTATTTTCATGGCCACCATCATCAAGAAGAATATCTATTTTCCCAACTTTTTTGTAAAAATCCTTCCAAAATTTTGGATCAGATTGACTTCCAACAAAAATGTCAAATCCATGCTTTTCAAGTTCCTTTGCATTTGGATGAAGATCAATACCTATAATTTTAGCTTTACTTCCAAAATATTCTCTCCACATGAACATAGACCCACCGTGCATCACCCCAATCTCAGCAAATATAATTTCCTTTCCAACGTAACTACTAAATAGCTCTTCATAAGCTTGAAAATATGTATTAGACTTCAAAGAAACTCGTTTAAGATTTTTATAAATTTGAAAAAGTCTTGAATTTGAATTTATATCTAAGTCTTCTTTAGATAATTTTTTTGGGTTTGTATACATTTGAGTATTACTAACTATTATATAATATTAAAAAAGTAAAATGAATTTATCAATAGTTATTGTTTCATACAAAAGCGATCATTTAATGGAAAAATTAATTTCCTCCTGCCCAGATTATTTTGAAATTATAGTTATTGAAAATTCCTTAAATAAAGATTTAAAACTTAAGCTTGAAAATAAGTTCAAAAATGTACATGTGTATATTCCAAAAGAAAATCTAGGTTATGGTTCTGCAATAAATTTTGGTATTAAACAATCGAAAAACAATTTTGTATTTTGTATGACACCTGATGTGGAGATCAATAAAAATTGTTATGATGGAATTTTAAAGCTAATAAAAAGTTTTAAAAACTTTTCAATTTTAGCACCAACCTACATTGACGAAAGTATTCACAAGAATTATATGATCCCCCAAAATCCTAAAAATAAAAATATTAATATTGAAAATTATAATTTAATAGAGGTATCCGAAATAGATGGAGCTGCTTTTATAGTTAATAAATCTAATGTTGAAAATAATAAGATCATGGACGAGAATATTTTTTTGTATTTTGAAAGCTCTGATATGTGTATGAATTTGGTGAAACAAGGAAAAAAACTCTTTGTAATTGAAAATTTAAAATTCAACCATTTTGGAACACAGTCAAGCCATCCAGATTTAAAAAACCATATCAAGGTAAACAGAGCCTGGCATTTTTGTTGGTCAAAATTTTATCTGTGGAGGAAACACCGTGGTTATTTATTTGGAATTAGGAAAACTATGCCAAATTTTATAAGGGCAATTAAGATGTGTTTATTTTATGCTTTTAAAAAAGATAAAGAAAATTTAAAAATCCACCGGGCAGAATTATCAGGTTTATTAAGCTCTTACTTTTTTAGAAAATCTTATTTTAGACCTATGCACACAAAAGAAAAGAATTGATTATTTTTTTAATTAATAGTTAATGTTGGTTTATAACTGAAATGCGAAAAGTTGCCTTAATAACCGGTATAACAGGACAAGACGGCTCCTACTTAGCTGAATTTTTAATTAAGAAAAAATATAAAGTTCATGGAATAATTCGAAGAGTAGCTTTAGAGGATAAAACGCACAGATTATGGAGATTACAAAATATTTTAAAAAAAATATCTCTTCACTCAGCCTCTTTAGAAAGTTATGCAAGTATAGTAAAAATAATTCAAAAAATTAAACCCACTGAAGTATATCACCTTGCTGCACAAAGTTACGTTGATTATTCTTTCAAGGATGAATTCTCAACATTAAATACTAATATTAATGGAACACATTATGTTCTTTCTGCAATTAAAGAGTTTTCACCAAAATCAAAATTTTACTTTGCTGGATCATCCGAAATGTTTGGAAAAGTTCGAAGCACACCGCAAAACGAAAAAACTGCATTTTATCCAAGATCTGCATATGGTATCTCAAAAGTAACAGGGTATGATTTAACAAGGAATTATAGAGAGGCATATAATTTACATTGTAGTACTGGAATATTGTTTAATCACGAGTCACCGAGAAGAGGCTTTGAATTTGTAACTCGAAAAATATCTCATGGTGTAGCAAGAATAAAATGCGGTTTACAAAGAGAATTAAAATTAGGAAATCTTGATGCAAAAAGAGATTGGGGGCACGCACGTGATTATGTTGAGGCGATGTGGTTAATGTTACAAAAAAGAAAACCTGATGATTTTGTTATAGCTACAAATCAACAACACTCAGTAAGAGAATTTGCTAGACAAGCTTTTTCAATTGTAGGTTTAGATTATAAAAAATTTGTTAAAATTGATAAAGATCTTTATAGACCCGCTGAAGTACAAACGCTTTTAGGGGATTATTCAAAGGCAAAAAAAATATTAAAATGGAAGCCTAAAGTTTCCTTTAAGGATTTAGTAAAAGATATGGTAATATCTGACCTAAATTTTGTAAGAAAGTCAGGTTATTAATTTTTATAGGAGGTTAAATGGGTAAATTTTATACGATGGGATGTTATACTGATAAAGGTTTAGCAGGTTTTGTAAACAACCCTTCAACAAATAGAGAGGCTGCTACCAAAGCTTTGTGCGAAGCTGGAGGAGCAAAAATGATAGACTATTCTTTACTAAGAGGCTCATACGACTTTATTGCTGTATTAGAAGGAACCTTTGAACAAATGGCAGCAGCAAAAATGGTTGCAGTTTCAAGTGGTACAGTAAATAATTTTACAATTTTAGAAAAGGCTGACCTAAATAAAATTGCTGATACAGCTAAAAAAATGTCATCAACTTATAAAGAGCCCGGGAAATAAAAATTTATGGCATCTCAAAGAAGTTTAGGTATTCCAAATTCACTTCATGAACACTGGATGCCGTTTACTTCAAACAAAAGTTTTAAAAAAGATCCAAGACTGATAACTGAAGCAAAAGGTGTTTACTTAAAAGATCACAAAGGTAGAACACAGATAGATGCAAGCTCAGGACTGTTTTGTAATCCTTTAGGCCACGGTAGAAAAGAAATAATTGAAGCGATTACAAAACAACTTCATACACTCGACTATGTTCAGCCCTTTCAACAAGGTTTTGGAGGATCTTTTGAATTAGCGACTAAAATTTCAAAACATACTCCAGGTAACTTAAATCAAATATTTTATACAATATGTGGATCTACAGCTGTTGAAACAGCTCTTAAAATTTGTATTGCCTACCATAAAGCAAGGGGTCACGGACAAAGATTTAGATTTGTTGGTCGTGAAAGGGCCTATCATGGGATGAATATCGGAGCAACATCAGTTGGAGGAATGATTAACAATGTCAAAACTTTTGCAAATATTTTAATGCCCGGTGTTGTTCATATGAGACATACTCATCTACCAGAGCATAAATTTATTAAAGGACAACCTGAAACAGGAGCAGATTTAGCAAACGATTTAGAGAGAATAGCAATTAATTTTGGATCAGAAAATATAGCAGCATGTATAGTTGAGCCTATTTCTGGATCAACTGGAACTTTAGTGCCACCAAAAGGTTACCTAAATAGACTAAGGGAGATTTGTGATAAGTACGACATTCTATTAATTTTTGATGAAGTTATAACTGGCTGGGGAAGAACAGGCTCCGCATTTGCTGCCCAAGAGTATGGCGTAACACCAGACTTAATGACAATGGCTAAAGCAACAACTAACGGGATTGTACCAATGGGAGTTGTCGCAGTTAAAGAAGAAATTTATGATACTATAGTTAATGCATCACCAGATGGTGTTATAGAACTATTTCATGGTTACACTTATTCAGGTATACCCGTCGCTGTAGCAGCAGCTTTAGCAGTGCAAGATATATTTGAAAAAGAAGACATTTTTAATAGAGCAAAAAATCTATCATCTTATTTTTTAGATGGATTGTTTTCACTTAAAGATATTGATTGCATAGAAAATATTCGTGGGTATGGCATGATGGGTGGAATTGATATTAAAAAATCAGAAAAACCTGGTAAAGCAGGTTTTTTAACTTATAAAAAATGTTATGAAACTGGTGTTAACTTTAAAGCAACCGGAGATTGTTTGATTATTGCACCACCATTTATAAGCGAAAAAAAACATATTGATGAAATTATTGAAAAACTTAGAAAAGGCATTTCAAAGTACTCAAAAGAAACAAAATAAGGTTTTAACACCCATTTTGGTCATCTAATATCTTCAAATTTTTTTCCATAAGTGCATTATTTAGCTATGAGAGATAAGGTTGTAAGTAATGAAAATGTGAAGAGTCAAAAGGTAGACCTAAATACTTTGATGAAGAAAGTTAAAGAAGAAGAGTCAAAATCAAAAAGAACTAATATTGCCGTATCCGCAGCTGCAGTTTCAGCTTTAGCTGTTTTTGGAATTATTCTCACTCTTTAACAGTTTTAATTAGACATTCCTTTTAATACAATAGAAGAGAATTGACTAAAAATATGTATTGTTCTTTTCATTCCCTCCAAAGCAGGTATAGAAGGATTAGTACTAAGTTGTGACAACACCAAACTATATCTTTTTGTATGTTTATCTTTCTCCAAAAACTTCATTTTAACAAATCTTTCTAGTTTTCGAATACAAGTTGGTCTTGGAATACCAGTCACTTCAGATATTGAGGTAGCACTTATATTTGCTTCATGAAGATTAATATGCTTTGGAATTTTATTAAGAAAAAAAGAATTTAAATCACCTGAAGTTTTTTTACTTAAATAATTCATCGTTTGTATTTGGACTTGTAATCCTATCAATAACATTTCAAGGTCATTAAGTTTTTCATGCCAAAATTTTATATACTCAAGTTGAAAATTCAAATAGTGATACCAAAAAAAAGAATAGTTGTTTTTTATTTCTTTCTGAATTTTTGTGTATGTTAAGTTTAAGCCAAGATATTTTCCTTGTTCGAAAATAAATTTTGATAGCGATACAATTTGTTCTTCAATAATTTTAATATAACTTTCTTTAAATTCTGAAATTGGCTCCCAAAAAAGTTTATTTTTATCAGCTTTTTTAATATGTCTTTTTTTGACTAAACTGATCAATTTTCTCCTAGTAGTTTCTTTAGGTAGGCCTGTTTCTTTTGAGATAAAAATTATTTTTTTTGTATTCTGTATCACGTCTTTATGATTATTCCAAAAGTTTTCTAAGGATAAATTAAAGCTCAAATCATTTTCTCTTTTTCTTAAGATTTCTAGATGAAGATCTCGCGCAAAAAAAATTACAATATTACCACCTTCTAAATCACCATATCTTTTGTACAAACCTGCCAGAAAAGTACTTTGCATTTCATAAAAAGTTGGCATTAATTTTATGAAATTATCTGTTAAATTTTTTTCAATAAGATTCTCTTCTAATTTTTTAAAACGGTCCATTTATTTAGTCAATTGAACTTGTTCATTATGGGTTAATTAAACCAATTCTGTTATATAAAGTCAACATTGAAAATCAGTTAAAACTTATATAAAAATTAGCCAGTGGGGCCTTTTTGATTTTAAAAAAAATTTTGTTAAAAATAACAAACAAAGAAAGTTATTATAAATTTAAAAATAACCAGAGTATTAAATCTAAAGAAAATTTATATAAAGATAAAATTAAAATTTTCTTAGAAAACGTAGATAAAAATTTAAAATCAAAAAAAGAAATATCTTTTTTACATTCAGGTCATCTGGGAGATTTAATAAATGCTTTACCTTTAATTAAAGAGATATCTAAAACAAGAAAGTGTAATTACTATATCGAGTCCGAAAAAAAAATACCCGACCATGTGAAAGGTGATTTACATCCTTTCGGAAGCGTCTATTTAAGTAAAAAATCTGTGAGTATGGTTTTACCTTTATTAAGAAGACAACCATATCTAAATTATGTGGAAGAATATAAAAACCAGAATATAGACATAGATTTAAATTTTTTTCGAAAACTCCCTTTAAATTTTAATCTTGATTCAGTTAGATGGTATTCACATCTTACTGGAATTCACCCGAACTTAACTGAACCTTATATTGAAACAGACGAACACAAATCAATTAAAAATAAAATAATAATAATACGGACTCTTAGAAGAAAAAATTTTTTAATAAACTATAAATTCTTAAATAATTATAAAGAGGTCTTTTTTTTAGGATTAAAAAATGAGTTTTTAGATTTAAAAAAAGATATTCAAAATCTTGAATTCTATGACTGTAAGGATTTTCTTGAGATGGCTGAAATTATCAAAAGTTCTAGGGTATTTATCGGAAATCTTTCCTTCGGATATACTCTGGCCGAAGGCATGAAAATTCCTAGACTTTTAGAATCTAATCCTGAATTTCCATTAGTTTATCCAAATGGCGGCATGGGGTATGATTTTTATTTCCAAAATCATTTTGAAATGATTTTTAAGAAGTTGTATTCAAATTAATAAACTTTAATAAAATTATGTACAAAAAGATAATCGCATACATAATTAGAGAATAAGTTGCTATTGGTATTAAATAAATTGGATTGCTAAAAATGATACCTGTAACAACAAGCGCCAAAGTTCCATTTTGAAGTCCAGTTTCAATCAATATTGTTCTTTTTTGTTTATTTTGAATTTTAAAAATTCTGCATAAAAACAACGCCCCAATAATAACAGCAATATTTAAAATCAGTGTAACCATTCCACTTAATGCAAAATAATGTAAAATATTATTTAGTTCTTTGTAGATGGCTGTAATTAAAAAAATTAAGAATAAAACAAATGAAGCTTTAACAAAAAGTTTCTCTACTCTTAAAAAGAAATTTAAAAATAAAACCCTAGATATCATTCCGATAATAACTGGAACAGTTGTTATTAAGAATATTTGAATAATAACGTTTCCAATGGAGTAGTCGAAAGGTAAACTTTCTCCGGAAATTATTGGGTATGTTAATGAAAAAACTATTGGGATTGTTAAAAAACTTAATAAACTTATTACTGAAGTTAGTGAAATAGATAGAGCAACATCACCATCAGCAAATTTAGAAATTATATTCGTAGTAACTCCTCCAGGTGCAGCCGCAAGTAATATCAAACCTACTTTCAATTCTAAAGGAATAGGAAAAACTAATGCTAAAGTGAGAGCAAATATCGGAAAAAGAATAAGTTGTGAAAAAGCTCCAACAAAAAAATCTTTTGGTTGTTTAATTACCCTTTCAAAGTCTTTTATACTTAGCCCCACACCAAGAGAAAACATAATAAAAGCTAATATTAAAGGACCAACTATTTTAATAAATTCCATATTATTTATAAATTTTTACTTTTGGTAAAGGAAATATAAATTTTGATCCCTTTTTAATCAAGCTTTTTTCCCTAATTAGTATTTCTTTTCTAAAATGCCAAGGAAGAACCAAGTAAAAGTTTGGTAAAATTTTTCTAGATTTCTTTTCGGATATAATTTTAATTTTTGTACCTGGCGTATAATGATTATTTTTTTTTGGATTTCTATCAGCTACAAAATCAATTTCTTTTTTTCCAATACCAAAATACTGAAGTAAAACATTTCCCTTCGTAGAAGCACCATAAGCATGAATAATTTGATTTCTTTTTTTAATTAGATTTATAGTTTTTTTTAGTTTGTATTTAATATCCTCAATTTTATTAAAAAATTTTTTATATGTATCCTTTTTTTCAATTCCAAATTTCTTCTCTCTTCTTAATGCACTAATAAGATTTTTTTTATTATTTTTAAATTTAGAAGTATTTTTACAAATAAAATACTGAGCACTTCCGCCATTGATGTTGTTATATCTAATATCAAAAACTCTTAACTTATTATTTTGGGCCATTTTAATCATAATTTTAGAAGACAGGTACATTAAATGTTCGTGGCAAATTGCATCAAACATATTAAACTTTATCATAGATAACATATCTGCAAATTCTATTAAAATTACTCCATTATTATCAAGAATTTTTTCTACTTCATAAAGAAATTGATTTGGGTTCTCTAAATCATAAAAAACAGCTAATGCGCTTATAGCTTTAAATTTTTTCTTAGTTTTCCTTTGTATTTTTGATTTTGAAAAAAAGGACGAAATTTTAATATTAATAGATTTATAATTTTTTTTATATTTTTTGACCAAAGGGTCAATACCACAAGTATAATATTTTTTTTTATAGTAATTTAATAAAGTCCCATCATTACTTGCTATGTCAAGAACTGAGTCCCCAGATTTTAAATTTGCTTTTTTTTCTAATATTTTTGTCACTCTTTCAACATGTTCACTCATAGTTTTATTTATTCCCGTTCTATAACCGTAGTCTGGCCCGTAAAGATATTTAAGATTATAATTATGTTTAAGTTGAACTAGCTTACATTTACTACACATTGTTAGATCTAGTGGAGTTTTTTTGATATTAATTTTTTTGTTTTTAGCAAATTTTCCTGTGAAAGATATTTTTCCTAATGAAAAAAGATCAATTAAATTAGATTTTCTACAATTCCTGCAGCTTTTTATTTTCATTTTAATAAAAGATGTTAAACTACATCTTGATGCAAAGAAATCAAATATTTAGTAATAGTTTTTTAAATTTGGATGATAAAGCTATTTCGCAAGAAATTAAAAAAAATGGTTTTTTTAGTTTTGAAAAAGCCCTTACAGATGATTTTGTCGAGAACGTCTACAACGATGTCAAAAGCTCTGGACTAAGTCTGAATACAAATAATATTGCTGGCGTATATTTCACACATGGAAATCAGTTCTTTTTAACACACATGCTTGGTGTTTCAGAAAAATTTTTTGATTATTGCACAAGCGAAAAGGTTTTAAATGTTTGCAGTGATTTTTTGGGAAAAGAATACAGATTAAAAGCTTTAAGATATTATGAGAATTTTGGTGGCCAAAATATGCAGTGGCACACAGATAATAAATATTATGATCAGAATAAAAAAGGATCAACAGTAACTAAAACTCCAGGTTTAATATTTATTGCTTATATATCTGATGTTAATGATGGTGAATTTCAGTATATTAAAGGCTCTCATCTTTGGTCAGCCGAAAATAAAAATCACGATTACACACAAGAAGAGATAGAAACAAAGTTTAGTAAAGACATTGTTGGTTTCAAAAAACCTAAAGGTTCAATTTTAATTTATAATACGTTTGGAATCCACAGGGCTAAACCGACAAAAGATAAAAATTTTGTAAGAAAAAGTTTATTTTTTCAGGTTGATAGAGAAATAAATCATTCTGAACCTATTCTTGTTAAAACTGAATTTATAAAAAAATTCGATGATAGAATAAAGCTATATTTAGGTTTTGGAAAAAGATCTGGACAAAGAGTTTATCCTGAGACAAGTTTAGAAACCATGCCTTTTAACAAAATTACATCTAGTAAAATTTTTGGTTGGATGGCTGGTCGTTTTGCAAATAAACTACCAGGATTTATCAGAAAAAGAGTTAGAAATGCTATTAAAAAAGTTAATTCTTCAGTTTAATTTTAACGTTCAGCCTTTACAATTTTTGAAATAACCAAGCCTCTTACGCTAATATTGATAATATCATTCCCTGAAAACCTTTCAAAGCAAGTCTCAATTTTATTTGAATTAACATCTTGGTCAAAAATTATTCGATTATTCATTAAAATGAAGTCATAATCATCTGATTTACTGACCATTTTAAAATTAAGATTTTTCATTTTCTTTAAATACTCAACCTGAGCTTTTTCCTCAATACCACATGTAGCAAATCTTAACAAAGATCTGTTTTTTATAATCTTAGAATTCTTAATTTTAGCAATTAATTTTTTTGATGAAACACCCCAGTAATCATTTTCAAATTTACTAGAGTGATTGGAATTTTTCCCTGCAAGTAAATTTAAATAAACATAGTGAAACGGTGTTAAATAGAAAAAATTTACAATATTTAAAATAAAAAAAATTAATATAGTTACGCTTAAGGTTTTATAAATATGATATTTTAGGTTTTTTATTAGAAAAAAAATTAATATTGATGGAATTATACTAATATAAGGTATTAAATATAGGAAAAACCTTAAACCATCATAAGGACTGTAAGGGCTAAGAAAAAGAAAAATATTTGGAAGAGTAATAATTAAAACGAGAAGAAAGATTTTATTATTAAAAGATTTAAAATCATTATTAAAATATTTTGATATTTTAAAAAAAAGAAAAATAAAAATTATATAACTTAAAATAATGATCTCTGGCAACTTGTATAGAAGATTTATTAAAATATAATTTTTAGGAAATTCTTGTGTTAAAAAAATTTCTCCATTAATCATTATAAAAGGAACACCAAAACCATATGATAAACCTTCTAAAGCTAATAAAAATGGCTTAGTAAATATATTCTCATGTGTTTGGGGCCAAAATAATATCATAAAAAAATAGGCAATTCCTAAAACCTTTAAGCTGTCTAAATAAAACTTTTTATTTGAAAATTTTTTTGAAAATAAAGATTTAGAAAAAATATAATCTATAAAAATAAAAATAAAAAAAGGCAATGTTGTAATAATAAAACTACTTCTCACACCAAGCCCAAGACCCAAAGAGAGGCCTGATAAAATTACATATTTATTTCTGTAGGGCGGATCATTTTGATTTTTAAAATATTTTAATAATAGATAAAAAAACCATATATTTGAAAAGGCCAATACATTATCATTGTGATTCATGGACATATGTCCAAAAAATATAGGATTAAAAAAACAAAGTAGAAATGTAATTCTTCCTATTTCCTTGTTAAATAGTTCTTTTGAAATCTTATAAATTCCTACAAGTGACAAAAAAGAAAATAAAAGATTAATAAAATATAAGGACTCAACCAAATATTTTTTTGGAAAAAACTGAACAAAAAAGGCAGAGATTGTGCTGTAGGCACCTGGAAGATATTTACTATGGGGAACTCTTTTAAAAGAATCATCGTTTCCCAAAGATAAAAGATAATCTAATCGGTCCTTGCCTAACTCATAATAGAAAAAAGTATCCCAGGTTACACCAAGTTGTATTGAACAAAAAATTGAATATAAAATTAAAACGAATAGAAATATTGATGAATTTTTTTTAATCATTAAATAAAATAACGTAAAAACTTTATTCTTTTATATCTTTAAATTCTAACTTAATTTTTTGATAAAGTTTATAAATTAAGATTTTATCTTCTTTGTTTATGAGATTATCTTTTTCCAATAATGCTTGGAGATCTTGCCTCAATTGATTACCAAGTTCTCTTCTGTTTTCAAGTTCATCCAGTGAAAACAAAATATCTAAATGTTTCATTTTATCTGAAACAATTAAGTTAAAAAGAACATTTATTATTACTATTACTGCAATCGAAATAGAAAAAAGCTTAATGAAAAAAATTTTTAAACTATTATTATTAGTATTTTTTTCCATACTTTAGGTTTTATATTATTATTTTAATTTGTACAATTTTAAAAAATTCTTTGCTATTATTCTATTACCTTCTTCATTAAAATGAATATCGTCTTTAATATATGCATGCTTATAAATCCATTTAAAAGAATTTTTATCAGACAGCTTAAAAAAAGGATCCATTAAATCAAAAAAGTTCTTACAATTAGAATTGCAAAAATCTTTCCAGATTTTAAGCTGCATATTCATTCTAGAGTCATTTTTTAAGGTACCTGGCCAAGGATAAACAGCTACACTTAAATCTATTTTATTTTTTTTTAGAAGATCCGATAAAAGTTCCATATTTTTGACTGATATATCAATAGCTTCATTCAATTCCATATTATTAAAATCTTGTTTTCTGTAGTCGTAAGTCCATCTTGCTCTAGGGTGATTTAATAT
>CETM01091748.1_pt1 | contig 23438 bp, 10 predicted proteins | sample 361451 | NCBI WGS metagenome assembly CETM01 (sample SAMEA2622690, study PRJEB7988) | marine metagenome | isolation source: saline water (ENVO:00002010), including
TCCCGTCCCCATCACAAGACCTTATAGAGGCCCAAAATTTGCAAACAATTCATAACATGTTAAAAGTAATGCGCTCTAGGGTAAGATCAGACTCAGAAATAAGGTGCATGGATGCAATTATAACAATCTTCGAAACCGTTGAAGATTTAGATTTTTTAAACAAAAGAGCAATATTTGTTTATGTAAGAGAATTAAGTGGGCTAAATTCAAAACAATTATCAGTTTGTATGAGTAATATTAGAAAGCTATATAGAGAAATAGCCGGCCCAGATAAGGAGTTTGATATATTATGAATAATAAAACAACGTCCCCTGAAGAGTTAAAAGAAAAAATTAACAGCTTTGGTGAATTGCTTAATTCTATAGAAAATTTAGAAGGGAAAAAGAAATACCTGTGGAAAGAGATCTATGAAAATGCAGTCGTTGATCGCATGAATGCATATATGATGTTTACCGATGTATATACAACTATGTCAGCAGGTATTTCAGATCATGTACAACTCGGTTCTATTATGGCAAAATACTTGGAAAGAATGAATAAAGCTAATGACCAATTAATAAAATTGGCCGATCTTATTGCATCTGAAGAAGAAAAAAATTCCAAATTAGATCCCGATGACTTATTTAGTCAAATATCGGAGAAGTAAATGTCTTCAATTGATGCATCTGCAATTCCATCGTCACAACGAGGACAAGCACAAAGAGCCGCAGCATCAAAAAGTGCCCAAGATTCGCAACTTTCTGGAGTTCTCACTCGGGGAATTGTACGGGAAGTTATATATAATCCATTAACATTTGACTCGAGCTCCTTTGGAGAAGAAGTAAGAAACCCATCCCATCTTCAAAATATGTCAAGAAATACTCTGTTTGTTACCTTGGTAGAAGATGGGAAAAGTCAAATGCTTGTTTGTCCACCACTGTTTCCTCAGCATTTACAACTCCCTATTAAGGTTGGAGAACATGTTTGGCTTATTAAAGAAAACGAAGACATTTATTATTGGTTAGCTCGAATACCAGGAAATTCTATTTCAGAAGATGTGAATTATACCCATTCTGATAGAAAATTCCTTGCACCTACTGAGTTAAATGCTAAAGAAAAATCTGAACTTGGAATGACTGGCCCTGTTATTCCTTCTTTTAATGATAGTAGTGAAACAGATTCTGGTAAATCATTAAAAGAAGATGAAACATATCAATCAATAATAGAAAATAGTAAATCCAATAATTTTAGAATGGAACCTGTTCCTGCTTTAACAAAGCGCCCGGGTGATCTAGTGCTTCAAGGATCAAACAACACTGCAATAATCTTAGGAGAAGCCCGCGGGTGGACAAAATCTGATACTTCTTTTTCTACAACAAACGCTGAAGAAGAGCCCTTGGACTTTTCCGGGTCTATAGATTTAGTAGCCGGTCGTGCTAGAGATTTACCGTCAGCAACAACTGCGGCAATGGCTGGTTCTTCTCCTAATAGGACAGCTCCATCCGTAATAGAAAACGAATTAGGAAAACAAGAAGCAGACAAAAATGGACAGATAAACAACATTGCTCAAAACCCTCACGAAGGAGACCCGGATTTCTATAAAGATGCTTCAAGGATTTATATTTCATCTAAATCCTCCCCTGAAAAAGAGTTTTCTTTAAATGAATCATTCCCCTCCCCGTTCACAGGGAAATATGATAATATAGAAGATCAAGCAGCAATTGTAATAAAGTCTGATCATATACGTATAGTCTCTCGAAAAGATGATGAAGAATCAATTAACGGAAGTATACGAATATTAAAAGAAGGATCAGCAAAAGATGATGCTGCTTCAATATTTCTAGAACCATCGGGAAATATTAGTATTGCCGGAAACCAAATTTATTTAGGAAGAACAACCTCGGATTCTGGAGCAGGTGGAGGACCAGGAGAAAATGGAGCCCAACCTTATGTGCTTTATCAACAATTAGAAGATTTATTTAAAGCGATATTGTCTGATTTAGATGCTTTTGCAACCACTTTGAATACCCATATTACACCTGGGTACGGCGCCCCATCCCCACAAATTCTAGAAGCGGCCGCTTCATTAAAAACTGCAATCGCTTCTAGAAAATCAGAAATACCTCAATTAAAATCAACTAGAATTTTTGGAGAATAATATGTCATTAGCTGCAGCATACCCACAACTAATTTCGGATATTGAAAAAGCTTTCGCAGATGCACGAGACAACGCGGTAAAGAAAGGTTTACCATCAGATTCGATTAATTCACTTTTGGCTCTAGCAATTGCTGATGCAATCAAAGCTTATGTTACCTCAGCGTCAGTAATGACGTCAGTAACTGCAAGCGGTACCGGTGGTAACTCAGGTGGCCCAGTTTCAACCGTTGTATCGGGAACTGGAACAGGTAATTTAACTTAAGATTATTCTCAACGATATATTTATGAGTATGGAGTTGGGAACATGAGTTATATTCAACAGCGCTTTAAAGCGCAGTCTTTAAGAAATAGAAAAGTATATAGTTTTAAAAGTGTTGGTGAAACAGCTTTAAGTATAAAAGAACAACAGGATTTAATAGCTCCTGTAGAGTTGCCTATAGGGATAAAGACGCCATTGCAATTAGGTTTGACATCACTATTTTCCATGAACACAAAAATCGGTCCCCAAATAGCTGATAATTTAAGAAACCTTATTCAAACTAACCATGGAGAACGTTTAGGGCTATATGATTTTGGAGCTAATTTAGGCGAATTAGTGTTTGAGTTTGGAGATGAAGATTTTGAAGTAGAAGCAATTTCTAGAATCAAACGTGCTACAGCAAAATATATGCCATATGTCAATCTGGAAACATTTCAATCGTTTATTGATCGCAATGAAAACAAAGAAGTAGGAAAAGTTGGTCTTAAAATTACATATAAAGTTCCGAGAATAGATAATACCCTTAGATCTTTAGAAATAATGTTGTATGTGGGAGGATAATTTTTAAAAATGTCTGAAGAAATCAAAAAACAAATAAAAAACCGAGTACAAAGAAATTATTTAGCACGAGATTTTGATGGTTTTCGCTCTGAATTGTACCGGTATGCTCAAACATATTTTCCAGAAAAAATCCAAGATTTTTCAGAAGCTTCATTAGGTGGGTTGTTTTTGGATATGGCAGCTATGATTGGCGATAACTTAAGTTTTTATATGGATCATCAATTTCATGAGGTGAATCCATTATTAGCAACCGAGCTAGATAATATTGAAATGCATGCAATTAATGCCGGCGTAAAAATAGTCGGTGCAGCTCCAGCCGTTTCTATGGTTAATTTTTATATAGAAACCCCAGCCATCCAGAAAGCCGACGGCCTTTATGAGCCAGATCCGGATTTATTACCGGTAATAATGGAAAATTCCGTATTAATTTCAACTGCAGGTGTAAAATTCTTTTTAACAGAAGATCTAGATTTTTCTGCTAAAAAACCCTCCGGTGATTATTTAGCAACATCTATACCCTTCCAGCGCCCCGGAGAAGCGCCCTCTCTTTATACGATGATTCTACCAGGAAGGTGTATCTCTGGTGAAGTTGTTACTGAAAAAATATCAGTAGGGAACTTTAAAAAATTCCGGAGGATTAAATTAAAATACCCCAATGTTTCAACTATAATTAGGGTTATCGATACCGAAGGCAATGATTTTTATGAAGTTGAGTCTCTTAGTCAAGACACTGTTTTTAACAAAATAGAAGATCCGGATGGTGAAATTTCTGGATTAGAAGTTATTCCTGCACCTTACCGGTATACCGTTACAACAGATATTAGGACTAGATCTACAACACTTTCATTTGGTGCCGGCGACGCAAAATCACTTAAAGATGAATTAGTCCCAGACCCCTCAGATTTAGCTTTGCCACTATACGGTAAAAAAACATTTAGTGAATTCAGCATTGATCCGTCAAGTCTTTTAAGAACAAAAACTTTAGGAATCGCTCCGATTAATACAACTCTCACAATCACATATCGATATGGCGGAGGAGCTAACCATAATGTCTCAGCAGAATCAATTGATTCTGTTTCATCTTTAAATATAAAATTTAAAGATACTGCAAACCCAACATCAGCGACGGCTGTGAAAAACTCTATAGTTGTTAGTAATCCTTTAGAAGCTTCTGGTGGCGCCCCACCACAGTCAATTACAGATATCAAGCAAGCCATTCCTTCTTCGAGGTCAATGCAAAATAGAATTGTAACAAAAGAAGATTTAATGGCACGCGTATATACTTTGCCAAATGAATTTGGGAGGATTTTCAGGGCTGGAATTTCTGATAACCCTAATAATAACCTTGCCAGCGTTTTATATATAGTATCTAAAGATTCTTCTGGAAATCTAGTAGTATCTCCCGATGCTTTAAAAGACAATCTTTCTGTTTATTTAAACCAGTTTAGATTAGTAGGAGATGCTTTGGACATATTAGATGCAAGAGTACTTAATTATAGAATCCGGGCTGATATTGTAACAGCACCCAATGCTAATAAATTAGACGTTATTTCGAATGTAATATCAGATTTAAAGAAAGTTGTTGCTATAGAGAATTTTCAAATTGGACAACCCATTAATGAATCGGATTTAGTATATTCGATTATAGGGATTACTGGAGTTCTTTCTCTTGTAAGTTTAAGTTTAGAAAATGTTAACGGGAAAATATTGGATAGATCATATTCTTCAGAATTCGTAGATATGGCTTCTATTAAGGCTAAAGGAATTTATTTTGCCGAACCAGGAGATATTTTTGAGTGTAGATTTCCAGATCATGATATTATTATCAATGCCCAATAAAGGACATCAAATATGATTTTACAAATTACAGCAAGCAGCGATGCTTATATTACAAATAAAATTATTGACTCTAAAACTCGGGCAACAGATGCAAACGTTGGGCGAGCTAGTACGATTGATTTATTCAAGTTGTATAATGAAACATCTATCGAAGGAGAAGATGAGCCAATTGAGCTATCTAGAGGATTAATTAAATTTGAACTCTCGGATTTATCAGCTTCGATGAAAGATAAAGTTTTATTTAATGATCCATCTCTTAAAATTTATCTAGAATTATTCGATGTTCAAGGAACACAGGTCGCCCCGGAAGATTTTACTATATGTGTATATCCACTTTCAAAAAGTTTTGATGAAGGCTTAGGTTCAGATGTGGTTTATTTTAATGATTTGGATAGAGTTAATTGGGTCACTTCTTCTTACTCAAGCGGTGCAAATGCTTTATGGACACTACCTGGAGCCAAACTTTCTGGATCTCTTGGATCAACAAATATTGATGTTATCTCTTCCGGAAGTTTAACCAATCAAACCTCCCCCTCCGCAGCTATGATTAACCTTACGGGAGAACAATACTTCAAAACTGGAAGAGAAAATTTAAAAATAGATATAACAACTCTTGCTAGCGCTTCTATGTGTGGATTCCTTCCAGACGAAGGGTTTCTATTGGCGTATTCTGGTTCAGAAGAATGGGATTCTAAATCTAGATTTGTAAAGCGGTTCGCTTCTCGCCACACAAGAAACCCATATAAAAAACCAAGAATTAGAGCTGAATGGGACGATTCAATAATCGATTACCACAACATATTGGAATTTGGGGCTTCTGGATCTCTATATTTTTATTCATATGATTATAACCAATTAACAAATTTAGTATCCGGATCAAAAACAGCAGATTCATCTGCCCTCGAAAGCTTGACCGGTCCATCATGTCTTGAATTAACATTGGCAACCGGTTCATTTACAGCGTCGTTCGACGCCGGCCAAGCCCTAATTAATGGAATATACAAAACCGGAATATATTCTTCATCCTTTGCCTTAAGTCAATTTGATCAAACAACGACCTCCCACTCTTTGACACTTAAGCAGCATTTGGCAATTAGCGGGTCAATTACAATGACTGAAAGATGGAAAGACGCCACCCACAAATCCCATACATACTTAGAAAGAGATATTATTATATCTGCACCGAAAAGATCAACATCCAAAAGCCGAAGAGATCTTAGATTCTCTATTTTGGATTTAAAATCAGAATACACTATAGGTAATTCTTCTAGAGTAAGGGTTTTTGTCAGAGATAGAAATTTAGCAGACGAACCTTCTAGAACTCCAATAAAACTAGAATCTATATCTTTAAAAGAAGCATACTACCAAATAAAAGATGCAGATAATAATGAAACCTTAGTAGATTTTATAAAATCAGATACTACTAATGCAACCCGAATCAATTCAGATTCCAATGGAATGTGGTTTGATTTACCAATTAATCTTCTTCCTACCGGTAAAGCTTATACAATTAACATATTAGTAAATGATCGGGGAGCTACTTCCTTATATGAAACACATACAAGGTTTAGAGTAAAATGACAAGAAAAAAGAATTATTTATTTGGAACATCAGAATGGGAGGATATTCAATATGCCGGAAAAGCATTTAGGGGTATTACAAATTCTTTTCTAGATAAAAAATTACAGCCTCTGACTTCTGAATCTCTAAGTAGCTGGCGAACTGATCAACCAGGTACTGGGCTTAAATCTACCCAGCAAATATTTACTGATTGGAGCAACTTTGCTAATCACTGCTTTTTTAATAGTGCAGAAGCAAAAGTAAATTTAGCATTTGATAAAATCATTAACAGCTTCCCTTTTGATGGCAAAGCCCCAGAAGTTTGGGATTATATGGATAATTTAACTGGGTTTGATGCTTATATTTTATCTAAGTTCCCAAAACAAGTAGGGTATTTCACTTTTCATTCTGCTGATAAAAATTATATTACATTTGACGACAGAACAGGTTATCTTTTCCCAGCATTGTCACGCAATTCAAAATACGAAGCATCTATCATAAAAGATGTAAGTGAAAAACATTTTCAGATAGATTTCCATTATGCTTTTCCCAACTCAGGAATAGGTACCACTCAGCGTCAAGTATTGTTTCAGCATATCTCCACAGATGGGTATTCTGGCGTTACAATTGGGGTAGATGCAACAGCTTCATCAGATAAAAGCTATAAGATGGTAGCAATAATATCTTCAGGGTCTGCTAGCGATCTTAAGTCACTGGTTGTAGAAAAACAAATCCTTCGAGGTGTTTTTAACCATATTGCAATACAGTATGACAGAACGGATACAGAAAAATTGTATCTTATTTTAAATTCTACGGATATTGTTTCTTCAAGCAATCAAGTAGAGTTTGAAAAATTACCTGTTAAAAACAAGAAAGCTCTTATTGGTTATGGAGATATTAGTAAGCCAGCTCGCTATGTCGATTCCGGAGGTTCAATCCAAACCTGGTCCCCAGCAGATACACTAACTGGCTCCATGGATGACTTCAAGATTTGGAGCAAATCCCATACACCTATTGAATTAAGAGAAATAGCTGATGACGGAGTAACAGCCCAGGATGAATTAAATCTATATTTTAAATTTAATGAAGCAACCGGATCTTATTCAAATGCTAATATTACTTTAGATTATAGCGGAAACGGTTTGCATGGGCAAATTAATTCAACATCTGGAAATTATTCCCCATGTCGATTAAGTGGATCTTATTCGGTACCAGTTGTCAACGAAAACGAAAATATGAGCCCAATTTTGTTTCCATCCCACCCGGATGTAATATCACTAAACGAAAATTTATTAATTTCAGCTAGTCGTTATGATATTAATAATCCAAATTTAATTACGAAACTAGTTCCAAAACACTATTTTTTAGAATCTCAGTTTTTTGAAGGGTTTGAAACAGAAGATGGGGATATTGCAAAAGTTTACAATACAAAAACAAATTTTCCATCCGGCGGAAAAATACCGCAAGCTCAAGTTTTGACAATGTTTCTTCTTATATGGGCAAATTATTTTGATGAATTAAAAATTTATCTAGACACTTTTAAAACTTTAAGATTGGCAAATTATGATTCAGAAGATTCGATACCACTGCAATTTATGCCTTTTCTTGCTAGGTTTTACGGATTTGAATTGCCAAACCCGTTTTCTGATGCTTCTCCGGCGCAATATCACGACACGAAAAATTTAAAATTCGAAAAAGGAAGAACCACCTCAACCCTGAAACAAACAATTACCCAGTTATGGGCCCAATTATTAATCCAGTTTCCTTATCTACTCAGGTCAAAAGGCACAATTAAATCAATAAAAAGTTTGATGAATGCTGTTGGTCTAGATATAGAAACTGGTTTCCGTATGAGGGAATATGGTGGATCCAAAACATTAACTCTTACTGATTCCCGTGTTAAAAAATCTTCAAATTATAAATTTTTAAATTTTAAAAATATTAACTATTTTAAATCTTCGAATTTAAAAGCCTATCGCCATTGCCCCGGGGCCCCAGATAACGCATCTGGTCCTGGTGCTAGTAAAATATTGCTTGAAGCTGGAGATATTGTTATAGTACAACCAGCAGATGCGCCAACTCTCACACAATTCACATCTGGTTCCTGGTCTTATGAAGGTCATTATAATTTAGATCCGGAATCTAACATTTTGTCTCAATCATTAATGAGGATTGAATCGGAAAACAGTGTTGGAAAGAAAGAAATCTATGTTAACTTAGTAGCATGCAGAAAAGATAAACAGTTTGCTGATCTAGATCAAAAAGTCCAATTATTTTTATCGTCTTCGGTCTCAATAAACGGAGCTATTGCAACCGTAGATACAATTAGTACCAATACCGGTACCAAATGGCCAGCTGGTACATACACCGTAACTGATGGCATCTCCGGAGTAACTGCAGCAAATGGAACAGATGCTGTTTGCAGTATTACAATTGATTCTAGTGGTGTTGCTACGGTCTCTGTAACAAATGGAGGTAAAGGCTATCAAATTAACTCATCTTGGTCAGTACCTGATTCTCAAATTGGTAACGCCGGCGGTGATCCCTTAACTTTCGATGTGGCTTCACTGGTGCCTATAGCGGATGTATCAGCCCAATTAACCATCCCGGGAGTTAATATATGGGATGGCTCAAGATGGTATGTTAATGTCGACCACGAATTAGGAAAAGATTATTCAAAAATTAATTTACATCTCTCAAGGCCTACAGTTGATGGTATTTTTGCTTCACATTCTGCAAGTTATTATTATGCCACCTCAACCGATAATGTTTTAGGCGCTTTTAGTTCTTTATATACTCCAAATGGCCCATATTTTATAGTTGGGCAAGAAACACCAGGAAATTATGATGATGGATTTCTGGTAAGAAAAGATGATGTTGATACAACGTCTCACCTTAATAGCCTAACTGCAATATCAGCTTCAGTAAAGCAATATGATGGACAATTGTCTGCAGTAAGGTTTTGGACAAAGAGCCTAACCGATGTAGAACGACGAGAACATGCCATAAACCCATATTCTGTAGGGGCAGACGATCCAATAACAAATTATAATTTTATAACACCTCAAGAGTTTAATATAGCAAACTTGTCGACAAGATACGAAGGGTCCGTCCCTCAGGGTGGATGGGAACGCCTTCGCGGGCAATATGAATTTTATCAAGAAATTACAGGTTCAAATCCTAGTTCCGGAAAACTAACTATTGATGATATTTCCCAAAATTTATTGAGCGCCACCGCCGGCGGTGCTACACCCGGTGTTCATGGACAGGAAGTAATTAGTTCAAAGCCGTTTTATTTTAGTATCATTAATCCGGATTTTGATCAATTTATTACAACTAATAAAATCAGAGTTAATTCTTATTTAGACCCAATTAAAGCCCATAAAAACAATTTAGCTCAAGCACCATTATATAATCCATCAGAACTTTCGGCGGTTGATGATCGAAGATTTTCAATTGAAATGTCTTCTGTACAGCGAGTTAACGAAGATATGGTAAACATAATAAGCGATCTAGGTCTCTTTAACGAATATTTAGGCGCCCCGGAGCTCGAATATGCGGTAAATTATCCTAAATTAGAACATTTAAGAGAAAAATATTTTAATCGATTAACTGATAAGATAAATTATAAATCTCTATATGATTTTTTTAAATGGTTTTCTTTAAACTTTGGACCATTAATTGATAGAATGATGCCAAACACGGTTCAATTCTTTGGAGTAAATTTTGTTATTGAATCCCATTTCTTAGAGCGTCACAAATATGAATACAAACAAGGTGATGTACATGTCGATATATACGATAGAAGAGCGGCAGAATTACCGCCTCTTGATATTATAGGCACTATTACTAACGAGGTATTATAATGTCAAAAGACACATCAAGACAGGAGAGATACGGAAGGTTAAATGATACCCAACCAGGAATTGATCAATATACCCAGTCATCACTCCCGTTTATGGATCGAACCGCAACACCGTACGTAATTGGAAGACATGATTCTTATATAGAATATGAAGAAGTCACAGCGGTATCAAAATCGATATCAATTCCAGGGCGTCAAGTCTTAAATATTACCGGCACCTCACAAGCAACAGATGAGTATTTTGTCTTAACAGACTCTGAGCGTACGTCTCAGATGTTTCATGTTGATAAAACTTCTACTACTGTAGATGGTACCATGGTTACACAGCCGGCCACCGCAACCCTAACTATCGGCGGAGGAACCCCAGCAAATAACTCAACATTTACAATTATTGATAGTAACAACATATCAAAAGAATTTATATTTAAATCAGCCGTTGATACTGTCGATGGAAAACTGGATGGTTCAAAAGTTATTATCGGTTTAGATGGTGCTTCCGGAAACCCCGCAATTACAGAAAGAATTTTAAACGCTCTTCAATCTGCTCAAGCTCAAGGTTATATTAACATAACCTCAGAATCACCAACAACTACTACAATCAAGCTTACGCAAGGAACTAATGGAATTTCCGGAAATACTACCCTAAATACTTCAAGTGTTTCTGGTCTAACATCAACAAATTTTTCGAAAGGATATAATAAATCTGCAATCATAGGATTATCTGGTGCTAGCACCGTCGCTGATATTGCCTCTCGTTTCGCAGATGCGATAACATCTACAAATCCAATAAAAATATCAGCTACAAGCGCCTCTTCCAAAGTTAATTTAGTACAAGACGTTGGAGGAAAATTAGGAAACACTACATTCTCCCTTTCTAACATTACGGATGTTTCCGCCCCCACTGCCGCTTTCGAGAATGGCGAAAATCATAAAAATATACCGTATGATACTTTTAGGAGGACTAATCGATATGAAACTCAAGCCGGAAATGTTGTTCATCAACAGAGGTATTTTCAATCAGAAAGGAAAATTTTAAGTGGATCTTATAATTCTGATGCATATTACGACACAATTGATAAAGCAGCATCCCCAACTCCAAAATGGGGTGATGAATTATATCCTGGAGCCTATGTCGGCATAATAGTAAAAAGAGGTGCATCTTCTGGAAATCCTTCTGGCGGTCAATTAAAAATGGTTTATTTTAATGAATCAGATATTAATAATTGGGAATCAAAGCACCGACAATTCCCCTTTCACCCAGTATATAACCCAAAAGGAGCTACAGATTTTTATCTCATTGCTTCGAAGGATTATGTCGACAGAGCCCCTGACCTAGCAAACCAACCCCTTGGGTTACTACCTCTTAAGAGTATTTTATCAGAGCCGTCTCTTCAAACCCAAAACAATGATAACTTAATAGTTGATCGCTCTTCAGCAGAATTGGCGGATATACCGGAATATTTTCACGATAAATTTGTTATTGGAAGGATGGCCGGAACATACCCTTATTGCCAACCGTTTCTTGAATCGCAGTGGTATAAAGATACAAATCCAATTGCTGATATTATGAAAGCCTCAAATGCGGGAATTGATCCCGCAATAATATACCCAGACTGGGCTGGTCTTTCGGCATGGAGTACCTACCACGATCATCGGGTGAATATCACCACCGCCGTCAATGACGGTTGGGTTTTGCAAATACCTCAACAAATTGAGCAAGAAGTCCATTTTCCGGACATCAATGGACCGTCAGCAGCCCCGGCAACAAATTTTGTTAAGAAAAGATTTCGTAACGATTCAACAAAATGGTCTTATGGGTTTCACAGTCTTCATAGAAAGGATACAGTCTACAAAGAAGAAAAAGAAATCTACGAAGACTTAGGAGGTAGAAGATCAAGGGTCGGAGACGCCTCTCTTGGAGAACCTGACATTGTATTATTCCAGGGGGGATTTTCAACGGTTGAATATATGGAAGCCCAAGAACATTATATGTCTATTCCGGATGAGCCATGGTTTGATTTATATAATACACCAACATATGATCACAATTTAGCTTGGCAAGGAATAACTGGGCCAATGTCCTATGTAAGGGATATTATTACTCAAAACATAACGTTTTCTCCAAAACAACAGCACCCCTTATCAGCATATACTGGAATAATTACAAAAAACCCTCTTGGTGTCCCAAGGCCTATAAGAAATTATACTACAATCAGTGAAAGAGATTTAGATTCTCCAAGATTTCTAGATCACCCACTTTACCTTCCTTTTAATGTATTGGGATCTGAGGGGGATTTTGGCATTCATCAAAATTGGAATTATCATGATACTACGCCTATTACTTCCACGTTTACAGGAGCAAACATCAGTTTTACAACCGACGAAATAGACCCGATTGGTACTGATTTCCAAGACCAAATTGGTATAGGTGATATCGTTTTATATGAAAATCTAGGGCTCGGCGCTATTAAAAACGGTTCCGGAACAACCGTGTTGGTTCATGGTACCTCTTACAAGGTAAAAGCCGTATCTTCCAATGGAATAACTTTAAGCGCCTTAAGTGGTGGAGCTGCACTTGATTTGGCTTCTGTAACCTATATAAATACCCCTCACAGACTAACAAGACAAATCAGAACTGGATACTCGGAAGTCGAAGCATATCTTGATGAAGCTGAGTGGATTGAGCCTGATACATTTGCTAATCAAGAATTTCTTGATCGTGATACAGGGGCTATTGTTCAACTAGATAATGAAATGATTTCCGCATTAACAACATTGAAAACTGCAAAAATAACATATTATTTTAGTTGGAATAATCCTGCCGGTCCTTCTTGGTACAACTCAGAAAGAAACGATTTAAAATATACATGGGATGGCTACCCAAGATCTTATAATGTAAGATCAGATCAAGAATTAGTACTAGATCTTTCAGATGTATCCCTTGATAAACCTGATGCTTTTCGAAAATACCCTTTAATAATAGGTCATGGTTCTAAAACTCAGATTCTAGCAAGACCAGCCGATGAAGGGATTACTTATTCTGCAAATGGGGAAACATATTCCCCCGCAATATGGACACAAAAATGGTTAAATAATGTAACTATGGCAGACGCTAAAATAACAATAAAAAACCCACAAAGAGATATTTATTCTGTTTATTTCCCTAATTTTAATGCTCAATTAGCTTTTAAAATAATTAAAGTAAACGCCATGGATACATTTGAAAAAATCACCAGAAATAATAATGTTGCTTTCCCCTATATCGACCCTGTTGATGGGTTTGAATATAGATTACAACCATCAAACCAGTATAATGTAAATTTGCATGCTGCAATAAAACGATGTGATTTATCAAGTTTGCCATATGATGCAGTTGAACAAGCATGCGGCTGGATTGATGAAGCTGGTCAACAATGGGATAATTATTATTATAGGGATTTATTGAGGTAAAAATGCCAACTTATTCAAAAAAGAGAGAAAGATATAATCTTCTTAAGGATCAGCGATATTATCGTTCTTCCGGGATTTATGATTATAGAAATTCTTTAAAATTGTGGTTACGAGCATCAAAAAAAGAGGATGATCTTTTTCATATTGCCAACATAATCCAGCAAGGAACGCTAATATCATCCGCTCGTGATTCTATAACTGTAGATACTCCAATTTCAGATAAATTTCCCCTCAAGGGCTGGAGTTATCCAACCACTACAATAGACATGAGTACGAATTTGTGCAAAGGTTTCCTCGAACATGATTTAACCCCAGGAAACGGCTTATTAATCTCATTTTGGGTAAATATTAAATCTGGGTCCCACCCCGCAGCTTCGAATGCTGGAAATAGTTATATGACATGCATGGCATATGATCCAACATCTGGATTCAAAGAACCTTATTGGGAGATATTTGGAAACGGAGGTGGAGATTCCGCCGGTCAAATAGGTTTTCGATACTTAGGAAGAACTACCTCGTTTTTTAATTTTACATTAGCAAACAAGCTTTCTCTTGGATGGCAGCATATAATTTTCCACCTCCCCGTACAAGCTTCTGTTTTAGATTCTACAAACCACACCTTTACTTCAGCCCAGTTTTCTGCAGCCAATCCAAAAATATTTGTAAATGGTATACCACAGCAAACAGAGGCTATTTCAGAATATAGTCCTGCATCTTACAGAACAAGAACTGGAAACCCTAATGAAAATTCAGCCATTATTTTTGCCAACGGCTATGGTGAGGCAAACATAAGTTCCGGAGCAAGAGAACCTGCTTTCTTCCACGGGGAGTTTTCTGAATTAGCTATTTTCGCAGGGTCCCAGATTGTAAATTTATCTGATGAACAAATTGCTTTTCTTTATAAGGCGTCAATAAGAGGAGCACATGGAATAAAATCTGGATATTTAAATATTCCTGCTCGAGCTAAATATAGGGAAATGGATGATAGAGGATTTTTTCCAACACTTCACAGAGGAATCGACCACACTAGAAAAGGCGACCATAAAATTTTCTGGGACGACTCTCGAATGCATGTCGATTCAACTAAAGGAACTGTTAATTATCCTTCAAAACTGAATTCAGAAGACCCATTATTATCAAATTTCTTGTATGATTTCTATCTAGACGGAAATCTAGATGTTCCTATAGAAGATCCTATAGGAAAAAACCCTACCCATCCTCAATATCAGGCACCGTTTGATGTTGTAAAAGAGTTTACCAATCCTGACGGAAGTATTACTGTCAACACATACAAAATGTCCGGAAGCCACCAAACTGGATCAATACATTTGCCAGAAGAATATTCTATATATGATGAATTTTATGATAGAGTCGATCGTCCAACTCTCCCTCCATTTAACGATAACAGAGTACTAGAAAATGATAGCATTTTCTACGTTTCCGGAACAAGTTATATCTCAACGGCTCTCCCATTTGCTAGTCAGTCTTTAGATGATAAACAGCAAATATATTTAGAATTAAATAATTCAAAAGCGACTCTTCTTGGGTTTAATGATAGGACATCTAATTATACCAACCAAAATATGAGTTTTATGGCTTATTATAGTTTTACTGGAAACCAATTTAACAATAAAACAAATTATTCCTGGCCAGGTCAAAATACAGCCGCGGCCAAGTCTTATCTAGATACTCTTCATTCAATTGGTCCAGGCTCTAACGGAACTACAGTAATGATATCTCCGGACGGAACAGCCCAACAAGCATTTGGTGACGAATTCTATAATTCACCAGGCGGTATTGTATCTTCTTTTGGTTTTCCTTCGGATAAAAAATATAATTCAACATCTGGACAATCAATAAGTGCATCTGATTTAATTCATGAGCCTTTTTTGTTGGAAAAACTAATTGTAGAATTCGAAGGTGTAAACCTTTATGGGCACGACAATTTTATCAAATCATGGGATCAATCTCATTCTAGCCCTTCCTACCAACTCTCCACCGATATAATGACATGGGATATCTCCGCAATTTTAATGAAAGAATACCCAGAGTCATTAGGGTTTACCTCTGAAATCCCCCTTTATGATATGGACGGATCAGTTTCTGCTGCCGCCGCAAATCTTAAAGTTTCTACAACAACAACAACATCCACTACGGATCCGGCAAAAAATAGAGATATCTTAGCCATTGGAAAAGCAATAGTATGGACAACTATTTCAAGTCCTCCGACAACTGCGCAAACTAACCAAAGAAATGTGTGGGAAAATACCATTCTCCCAAAGATAACAAAAGCCAATTATTCAAATTCGTTTAAGGCTCAACCTGATAACACTTCTTTCCCAATAGTTTGTTCAAATCAAAGTTTTAGTATTAGGTTCGAGCCGTGTAAATATGATAAATTAAAAAATGTTGGGATGGATTATGTTGGTACCTCAGGCGGCCGTAAGCAGACAAGTCTAAGCTGGGATTTTGGTGCAGTCTCAGGCCGGGATGACCCAGCTAATGCTACCTGGGGTACTCCTATTGCTACAGACTTAGGTAAAAAAACAATTTCTTATCCTAATCCAATATTCAGCCAAGCACCTCAAAATTTATCTTTCTCAAAATCTCCCCAGAGAGAGAATATGCCGATGGTAATTTTGCCAACTGATAAATTAATATTTGCGTTACATCTTTCTCCTTCCTCTGGCATGCCATATAGCATGTCTTCCTCCGGAGTGGAACTTCCACTAGGAAGTAAAGTAAGATTTAGAATGTTTGGCTCTTATATGAAGGCTGCTCAACCAAAACCTAATAATTTAAATCAAACTCCTCAATTTACTAAAAATATTAATACCACGTTTAAAGATCTTTGGCACGATCAATGGGATATTCAATATAGAACGGCTTTTAGTGGATCTTTCCATGATAAGTTAATGTCTGGCTCTCATCAACCAGATTTTTTCTCTGATAACCAGACTGGAACTTTATATAACAGTGAGGGAATTAATTTTAACCGAAAAACTGTTGGAAAGGCTTCTTCTGATGGCTCTGGAAAATATGGTGCTCTTAAAAGAAATTTAAAATTATCTGATAACAAATATTTCCACGAAGATTCAATATATTATGATTTATTCAAAGTCTGGCCGGCTGATGGCGCCAGTATTAATGACTTAGCAGCGGTTGATTATTATACTATTGGTGATTGGGAGTCTGGCGATTATAAACACAATAAAATATGGCCTTTTACATGGCCATACTCTAAGCGGTATCGAGATCTAGAGGCACCAAAAACTCTTGGTTCAGTAGATTCACGGCCGGGTGTTGATTATGTTCTATATAGAACTGTCCCATCCAACCCCGGAGGTACAGAGGGCTTCTATCTAGATGGATATTATGACCAAGTAAGGTACGACGCATCTCCTCCTGCCAATACCAGTCCAGCGCTTGGCGTTAATGACCTCAAATACGCTGCTCCATTCACTCGTGAGCATTCGGATACCCAACTAAACGAAATTGACAGTTATACAGCCTATATTAATACTACTAAAATTCTCTTTGGTTTTGGAACAGGGATCAGGAAAGTTCATAGATCTTTGCTCCTGCCAAGACACCCTTGGGAAGTTAAAGTCACATATTATTGGTGGACATTTGGTTATGATGCAACAAACACCCACTTCTATATCGATCATATCAGGGGGGCTAAATATGGATTTAGTAGTGTTCAACCGCTAAGGTTATCCGCCGTATATAGAAGAAACCATTTTGGTTTTTGGTGTGATCGGCTCGAGCAAAGAAAAGACACAAAATTAGTTTATATAGATGAAAATGATGAGTTAGTAGAAGTTGATAGTCCAGTTCAGGCATCGTTTTGGAGCAATGTTGAAATTGATACACAAATTACTGGAGATGACTCAATGCGTTTTAATACATCTGGCGAAAACCAGTCAGATATCCCATATATAGAAGAAGAGAACCATCAAAACACTTTAATAACCAATAACCCAGAAGAAGAAGATGATGGTCACGGAACTATTAATATTGCAGAAGATACATCAATTACGATTTCAACTGGGCCCGGAAACAACAACGGACCAGGCGGGAGCGGATGGGGAATGGGACAACTCAAAGATTAGCCATGGAGGGATAAGATATGTCAGGATTTAAGACTTTAAAACAAAGAGTGCATCCTCAGATCCGGTCTAAATTAGTCCCCCGCGAAGATCTAAAAAAAACCGATATGGTTGTAATGCGCAGCAAAAAGAACGCAAACATACTTTCGGTAACTCTTCCCAATAGGGTACAAATAGGATTAGATGATAAAGATTTTTTATCTGATTTACTAGTAACCGGTGATATTACAGGGTCAATAGTTTATGCTTTGTCTGGATTTACTGGATCTTTAACAAAATTAACCGATGGAACAGATTATCTGCGAGCTGGAAGCAATATTGGGTTAACATATAATGATGATGGGTCTATTAAAATCTCTGCTACTGGATTTTCAAACAGCGCCCTTACAGCAGGAAACGGGATTGATTTTACAAGCGGTACCACCTTTGATGGCTCTGCTGCTCAAACAATAAGTTTAGATTTAAAATCTGGAGGAGGTTTAAAATCTTCTACTGGAGAATTAGAGATTGACATCACTGGTACGTCAACATCAGCTGGAATAGCAACAAATGATGAAATACTGATTTATGATACTTCTGCTTCAGCACTTAAAAAAGTAACTGTATCAGATGTTAGAGGAGCTGGTGGGATTGACATAGCGAGTATAAGTAGTGATTTATCTTCTCTGGATAAGTCTGATATTTTAGCAATCGCAGATATATCCGATAGTAACACAGTAAAAAAAATAACCTTAAATAATTTAAGTGCATGGCAAACTTCTCTTTCTAATTCATCAAATTATGGTATTCAATCCTATAACGGTCATTTATACCTAAAACCCTCTGATTTAGGTACCGCCGCGGCAATTAATCCAGCAGATGATACTATCATCATTGATGATGCATCCGACGGATCATCATTAGCTAAAAAAATTGGATTATCTAATGTTGTCGATGCCATCAGGGGAACACCGTCATCAACAGGGATATCTTCAACATCTGGTGTTTTGAATGTTGATATCAACAGTCTTTCTACTACAACCCTTGATGCGAATAATGATTATGTGATGGTTTATGATGCTTCAGCAACCGGTCTTAAAAAAGCATCAATTACTGATCTTTCTGTCGGATCTGCTCCAGCCAATGCTCAATATTTGGTTTTGGCATCAAATAGCCAACTAACAAATGAATCAGTTTTAACAGGAGGAGACGGGATATCCCTTTCTTCTGCAACTCTTTCTTTAGATTTGAAATCAAATTCAGGTTTAACTATAGATTCAGGTAAATTAAAAATAGATTATGGTTCTTCTACAGGTCAAGCTGCTCAAGGTTCGAACCAGGTGACAATTACAGCAGGCGATGGATTGTCTGGAGGAGGTACTTTTTCATTAGGGTCAGCAACATCTTCTGTAACTTTGGATATAAACCCTGAAGACATAGCCGGTACTGGGATTGAATCTTTCAACAACAACCTTAGAATCAATGTTGATAGCCTTCCAGTTGATTCGAACTCTGGACACTTAGCAGATTCTATAGCAATCTCAGATGCTAGCGATAGTAATTTAACCAAGAAAATAACACTAACCCAACTAAAAGCGTTAGTTAATACAGAAGGAACATATTCCCCTGGAGACGGCCTCGATTTAACAGGGTCTACATTTAGTCTGGATCTTAAAGCCTCTGGGGGCTTAAAAATTGATAGTACCGAATTAACTGTAGATGATTCAATTATTCCTCATCTCTCTGGCGCTACATTCACAGGAAACATTACTGTACCAGGCGCTTCCGGAATTAAAGGTTCAATTCAGAAATTATCGGACGGTTCAACCAACTTCCTCCAAGCTGGAAGTAATATGACTGTAACCAACAATGCCGATGGTTCTATTACTTTGGCAGCTAGTACTTCTGGGGAAGCATTTAAAACAGTCTCTGTCTCCGGTCAGGCAGATGTAGTTGCTGATTCAACTTCAGATACTTTAAATTTTGTTGCTGGCGATAATATTTCTATTACAACTAATGCATCCAGTGATTCTATAACAATATCAGGTAATGTTAATGCCAATATTGGTACCCCTTCTGACAGTTCTTGGGCAGATGGTTTATTTTCTGGGTGGACTTCCGGAACTTCGATTAGCAACGCCCTAGATGCAATTAATGAAGTCCTTTTACAATTTGCTCCAGGTACTGCTCCGCCATTAGATAACATCGACTGTGATACAAGCCCTGGAATTACGGGACTATTATCTTTCGGTGCCGGAAATGATCAATCATCTAGTGGCAATCCCTATATATCTCATTCAACAACAGCCGGCTTCTCCCCTGCGGCTAATGTTAATAGCTCTTATGCCCCTACAACCTCGGGCAACAATATTAGAAAAGGTATATATAACGGTACCCAAGTTATCTCTGGTGATTTAAATGAAGATGTTATTAAAAACCAACATAATACAGGGGTCACAAATTATGTTGCAAATTCTTTTGGAAGCGCTGAACAAGGAACTTTAAAACTTTACGTTAACGGAGCTCTAAAACATTCTGTCGACCTCACCCAAGCCTCAACAGGCCAGAATGCTCCCGGATCAACTGGAAAGGATCATTTTAATTCTAATAATTCAGGTTTTATTTTATCTCAAAAAGCCGATGGAACTCAGCCTGATGGCTCAGCTTTTGCACCATTCCAACACAGAACTGGAAAATACCAAATCGGGACATCTGATCAACGTAATGGCTGGAATTATGCTCGGGTCGTTCATTCAATATCGGGTCAGCCCGATATTGAAACAAATTATATAGAATGGGTTAATGATTCGAACGCAGAGGCGATTGCAGCAACATCAAACCAAATAACAGATATAACTTTAACCGGCAATGTAGCAATTTCTGGTATAAGATATGCAACTGATGCTACTGCAAATTATAAAGTCAATGTTGAAAATGCTTATAAATACATTTATAATAATGATGATATAACATTCACAACTACAAATTGTTCTATATCTTCAATATCTCCCAAACCTTCACTATCTTCTGGCGAAACCCACACAAAAATAATCAATATTAACCGGGCTATGGATATTAATTTATCTGGCCAGTTTGGAGGAACGTGTAGCGCAGCTGTCAATGTTACACACCCATTTGAGTCAAAAAACTTGTCAAATGGCGGCTCTACCTCAGCAACTGGATTTTTAATCTATAATGTAACAAATAATTCTACAGATCAGTATGAATCTTTTAGGATGGAAAATAAAAGACTAGTTAGCGCTTCATACGGAGCCCAAGGAGATATAGCATCAAATGGTTGGAATAACAATTTACACTTATCCGGATCTGCAAACCAAGCAGACGGCCTAATATTTTATAACGATAAATTATTTTCAGCAATTAATACTTTAAATTCTGGAGATTTTCGAAACACTACGGACGGCGGTTCTTTAGCAAATGCCTATTCTGGAAATCCAAATTATAGCTCTTTAAATTCTGGTACTAAAACTTTTTTCCGGGCATTTAAAAACGAATCCTCAAACCCGGTTCGAGATTTTCATTTAGCAATTACTGCAAACGGAACATCCCTTGTTAATTTAGATTCAGCCATGGGAAATACTAATATTAAAATTGCTGCTAGAATTCCAGGTTCAACGGACTGGATGGATTTAGCAAAGCCATTTATTTATAATTCGTCTTCTTATGGCTCTGGTGGCTATATAGGCTCACTCTCTTCAAACTTTAGTGCTACTAATCATTTCAGTTTTGGAACAACCACAGTCGCGCATAACGACTCAGTAGTGATTGCAGTTGAAGCACCTGCTGGTTGGACTGGGTTTCTCGAGGATATGACGGTTACATTCCCGGCTGTTGGAGTAACCGCGGTTTCACATGCTCCAAAAGTTGAAAGAATTGACTGCAACGATACTAACGGTAAAGAAGGAAGACTTTCCTTTGGGGCGTCTAAAACAATTACCGGTTATGAAAAACATGATACCACAGCCGGTTTCTCTCCGGTAGTTGATATCAACGGAACTTTTGGAACAGCCACTTCCGCCAACAATCTTAGAATGGCAATATTTAAAGGAAATGTAACAATCGATGGTGAGGTAAATTCTCACGAAAGTGGATCAGGAAATAATTTCCCAGCATTAGCCTTTCGACAAGGCAATGAAGGCGTTTTAAAATTATATGTTAATGGATCTCTCCTTGCAACAGCAGATTTAGATGATTTAGTAATTTTAGGTATTTCCAAAACTGAAAGTCTTTGTTCAAATAACCGAACAGGATTTCATAATATCACAAGAGCGTTAAACGGAAAAGATGGTGATAATCTGCCAGATTTTAGATATTGGTACAGAACCGCTTCTTATAAGATCCACCCCGACGATCAGCGTAATGGATGGAATTATGCTCGGGTTGTCCATTCCATCTCTGGGCAAGCAGATAGAGAAACAAATTATATAGAATGGATTAATGATACTTTAGGACAGACAAACGATATATCAACCTCATCTCCAACTTTCTCTACATTTTCATCTGCAGAAACTTATTACCAAAGTGGAGTAAAATATTTCTCTGCAAACCCTACAGGAACTTTAGCGTTTGCAGTTGATAACTGCTATGAAAATGTTTGCTCTTCAAAAACCAACGCTATTTCAATTACAAATGATTCAAACTTTAATATCACTCGGGTTGATGCTCAAGGATCAGGTGTAGTAAATAGTTTTAATAACGCATCATCTATGTCATTACCTCTTTTAGATACTACTGTTGCAAATCCTCAGAACCAAACTTTAAATGTAATTGCTTCTTTAACATTTAATAAACCCAGCTCTCTCCCAAATTCAACCATCGCAGGAGGAACAGCCCATAATGCTGCAGTATCAGCCACTATAAAACATCCACTAAAATCAAATGGAACTCTTTCCTCTCAAACGAAAAATAGTTTCTTAGTATATTCCGGAAGTGATTCTTCTAATATTAATACAACAGAAAATTTTGTACAAGAAACCCAGAGATTGCAATCGGGTAGCTACGGTAATCAAGCTTCTGTTATTTCCGGAAACGGATGGAACTCTCAAATAACAATGAATTCAACATCCTACGCTCCATATTCAACAGGTTTGTTAATTTATAATGGAAAATTAATCTCTCCTAAAAAAGGGCCTTTTAATGGAGATTTTAGAGATACATCTGAAAATTCAGGAGCAACCAATATGACATCTCCTTTAAGCAATGTGAATTATACCAATCTAGGTGGCCGATCAACAAGACACTATATAAGAAGGTTTAAAAATAACACTACAACAGATACCCCGCGTGTAACAATAACAATTGCTGGAGATGCAACACTGGTTGGTCAAACAGGCTCCTATGCTGGTACTATAGGTGCAAATAAAAATATTCATTTATTGGCAAAAATCCCTGGAAAAACCGGTTGGATGGATGTAGCAAAAGATTCTGAGGGCGATGGAAATATCACCGACGGCGACGGCGGTTTATATGGGTCTTTAGATGCTGCTATCGATCCTTCCGGCGCTTCAAATATTTGTACTTTTAATGGACAAACTGTTAATGGAACCGCTTCATCTCCCGAGTACTTCATAATTAGTATCATAGCACACGAAAACTGGACAGGCTATATTTCAGGGATAACAGTGGCTTATAGCTAAGGCGGTTTATTATGGCAGG
>CETM01457139.1_pt1 | contig 23426 bp, 26 predicted proteins | sample 361451 | NCBI WGS metagenome assembly CETM01 (sample SAMEA2622690, study PRJEB7988) | marine metagenome | isolation source: saline water (ENVO:00002010), including
TCCTCCCGCATTTGAAAAAGCGGGTGTCCTTGCTTAATTTTTATGAAAAAAAATCTAATATATTATTTTAACTTTTTTGATAATTTAGGTTTATTTTTATTTTTTATTACAACTGTTTTCCATGAAACTTCATTTCTATTTAACTGATCTTTTTCTGAATCAGATTTGAGTTCGTGACAATCAAAACCTTTTAAATCTTCAATAAAGTTATCTATTTCTTCTTTTGATACTTGAATTTCTTTTCTATCATCATTAAAAGAACCAAATCTTAAAGAAATAAACATTTTTCCTTGAGGTTTTAATAAAGAAGTTAACTTATTCATAGCTTCTTTTCTTTGTTCTGAAGGTATATGCATCCAAACAGCAGACATTAAAATATAATCATACTTTTCTTTTGACTTTATATTATTCAATTCAGGCAGTTTATCATTAATATAAGTAATATTTTTATGAGTGTGTTTTTCTTTTGCCTTTTTTAATAATTTATCAGCAGGTTCTACTGCAACAACTTTATATCCTTTTTCAGCAAAATAAAAAGCATCTCTACCTGATCCGCAACCTATGTCAAGAATTTTTCCATTGGCTTTATTTATTTGATTTAAAATATGTGAATGAACATCTTCTGTTAATAAAGAATTATAAGTTTCTGATAAATTATCAGCGTTCTTATTATAGAAATCTATATTGATGTTTTTCATTTTTTTCTTTTATTTTAACATACTTTTTATTAATGGATAAAATCTTATTTTTTTATTGTTTTATTTTTATTTTTTTGATATGATTGTTTATTAATAAATTTTAAGGATTTTTATGAATTTTTTTGATAAATACAAAATGTATGAAAAAATAAAACAAGAAAAACCATATAATGATTTTAAATTTTTATCAGAAGAAAAATCAAATAAAATTAAAAAATTTTCTTTTTTTTCTAATTGTATTATGGCTATTTTACCAAGTTTTTTGATTGGATCAATTTTAGTTAATAATTTTGAAACCACAATGCACAGCCAAGTAGATTTAGTTATAGTTTTTTCCGTGATTGGCGGAATGTTTTCTTTTTTGATATATTTAACAATTAAAAAATCTCTATTTAACTTTTTATTTAAGAATAAAATTAAAAAGTTATTTGATATAGACATTGATAATATTTATAAAAATCATCCTTTAAAATCTAATATTGTTTCAAAAAAATCCTTAAAAGGTACTTTTTATGGAAATTATTATGTTGATGTGAGTGGAATACGATATTACTTAAACTTTTCAGGTATAGATGTGGATACTTTCTTAAAAATAGAAATTTCTAATATTGACAACAAGTTTTTAGTTGAAAACACTAATCAATTTACAGATGTTTTATCTGAAAATATATACTTTAAAAATAACGAAGAAATATTTAATTTATTTTTTGAAAAATACGAAAAGCTTTTATCTGAAGAATTTATTAATTTATATACCTTTAAAATTAATCTGACTTTAATTATGAGATCTATTTTTAAAGATCTTAAATTATTTTCTGAAAAAAGAAGCTATTTAAATAATTACATTGAATCTTATAAAGAAGTTAATCATATTAATAACAATTTAAAAAATAATGAATGTAAAGTTAATTTTTAAAAGGATAATTTATGGATTTTTTTGAAAAATATAAAATATACAATAAAATTAGAGAAGAAAGACCTTATAAACTTACAAAAACAAAAAAAACTAAATTAAAATTAAATATACTTAAAACATTAATTTTAATAATGTTCTCTGTTACAAACTTTCTTTTCTTTTTCTCAATGACAAAAGGCAATAACTCTCTTGAGTTCATTATGTTAATTTTGATTAATCTCAGCATCTCAGGCGTTATATTTTTTGTTTTTTTTAAATTTTTAAACTTTCTTTTTTCTCCAATTCTAAATAGTTCTTATAAAAAAGAAATTTCAAAACATATAAAAAACCATAAACTCAATCAATATATTAATAATAATATTCAAAATTTTTTTATAGACGATTTTTATGATCTAACAGAAATGCGTGTAGTTAATAATTTAAACCTTTATGAATTATCAATAGGTGATTTTTTAACTAACGAACTTCTATTATCAAGTGATAATTTTATTTTAAACAATGAAGATAAAATTTTAGAAATTATCAAACATGAAAGTCATAAAATTGATAAAAGTAAATTAACTATTTTTTTTCAAAAGCTATATTGTAACTTTTTAGAAAAAAAATTCATTAATTTAGCAACCTTCAAACATAAAAATTTTAAAGTTATGGATGCTATTTGGAATAAAAAAATTTCTAAAACAAAATTAGAAAAAAATAATCTACAAGAAATTATTATTAACTACCTTTTTAAAAAAGAACCAAAATTTTTTCTCAATGAACAAATCTATATTTTTAATGTTTTTTATATTGAAGATCATACTAATAAAAATGACGAATTATTCGAGTTATTTTTTTCAAAATATAAAGAATTATTAAACAATGAAATTATTAATATTTACTTTTTTGAGAAAGACATTATAAAAATCATTAATAAAATATATTCTAGTAATGAAAAAATAAATAATAAAAAATTGGTATTAAAAGAATACACTGATTCCTACAAAGTAAGTAACAGTATATTTATTAATAAAAATATAAATAAACTTATTCATTTTTAAAAAAAAAGAGCATACAAAATATGCTCTTTTTATTTATTTTAAGTCATTATTTTTCAATCAATAATATAAATAATACCTTTTTCATCAGGATCAAGAATTTCATATTTTTTTAAAAAATCTCCAATTAATGAATTTTCACCAATTTCAAAATAACTTACATTATTGTCTTTAATATAATCCTTAAATTCTTGATAAGAATCTAAAAATCCTTTTGGTGTATATTTTTTATCGAAATTTGAAAACCACTCTCTAAATTTCTTATCCATATTTGACAAGGATAATTCTTGTCTTTTTTCATAAACTTTTTTTAAACTTAAAACATCATCATTAAACTTACTATCTAAATCAGAAACAATATTCGATAACTTATTTAACATAGATGCATTATCATTATAATCAACAAATTGCCCTGATGTAATCACTGGTAAAAACTGAAAGTTATACTGACTAAACCATTTTGCTGTCCATATTGTATGTAACCATTCTTTTAAGATATCTTCTTTAAATTCATTTTCTGATAAATGATAATTAATATCGTTTTTATAAATATACTCTCTTGATATTTCACTATCTACAAGATCTTTTTTTATTCCCATTTCTTTTGACAAATAATATAAGATCTCTTTTTCTTGATTATTTGGATAGTTTTGTTCTTTAATTGTTTTTTTATATTCTTCATATTTTTCTTCTTGTTCAGAAGTTATATTAACTTTTAAATTATTATTTAATTGCTCTTTATAATAATTTAAAGCCTCCACAAAAGTTTTTTCTTTCTCATTATATTTTATTTTATAATTACTTTCTAATATCAATTTTTGAAAAATATCTTCATGAATTGCCATTTTTACTATTATAGATGTTCCACCAAAAGTTTTTACACGTAAAGCACCACTTGACTCCATTTCTTGTAATTTTTCCATATTTTTTATCTTAGGAATATTTAAATAATCATGATATTTATTATAATCATTTAAATTTTTACCTTCTGAAACTTCATTAGGAATATAAATCTTATTAATGATTTCTAAAGTTAACTGTTCCATTTCCTTATTATCAAAAGCGTATTTATTATAATCTTCATACGTTCCTAACAATGGATAACCAATTATTTTAAAATCCTCCCAAGGATAACAACCTGTTCCTGTTAATATATTGGTAAATAAGTTTTTTCTATCTTTAGAATAATTCATGCTAAAAACATCCATTACAAGAAAAAACACACGCACCTTTTGACCTTCTGTTATTGGTGTTTTTGATATTGCACAGGTTGTATTAAAAGATCCCATAATTTTATCCTTCTATTTATTCCAGAACGTAATATTATATATTATTTTTTAATAATTTTCAATATTTATTGATTTTATTTATTTTTTTTTATATACTGTTTTCATTAAAAAAATGTAAGGATTAAGAAATGAAAATTTGTTGTGATTTTAGACGAAATAATAAAAATGAAGCTGAAAAAATTAAAGAAAAAAATAAAGATTTAGATATTTATATAGATGATAAACTAGATCTTATTTCTTCCATAATTCTTGAAATTATTTCAAAAAAACAAATTAAAAATATAAATGATATTTCAGAAAATATTGTTAATTATCAAATAGAAAAAAAAATTACAAACAATATAATTAAAAAAAACAATAAAGAAAACTGTATTTCTAAATACGATTTTCTTATATGTGAAAAATGTCAAAAATTTTATTTTAATAAAATATTGCAACCAACAGATATAAAAAAAGTAGAAATAAAAGAAAAAGAAAAATATTTTACATTAGAAGATATTATTTCAAAAACAAAAGAAAAAATTATTGGACAAGATCACTTAATTGAAGAACTGTCAAGTATAATGTATTTTCACTACTTAAAGACAAAAGGTTTTATTAAAAGTGATAAAAGTGTGATTCCTCTAATTATAGGGTTAACTGGCTCTGGTAAAACTTTTACAGTAAAAACTATTTCAAAAATTATTGATGTACCATTTATTTGTATCCCTGTTACGAGTTTTACAGGAGATGGTTGGAGTGGAAATAATATTCAAGAGTTTTTCGAACAACATTTTAAAAAGAAAAACTTTAATTACAGTATTGTTTTTATTGATGAATTTGACAAGGTTCTCAATTCTTCTGATGACACAAAATTCGAAGATCTAAAGCAATATAAATTATTAAGTTTTATTGAAGGTGAAGATTTCTCAGAATCATATAGTGATATGGCTTTAAAAACTGATAATATGCAATTTATTTTTGGAGGATCATTTCAACAGTTTTTAAATCAAAAAAATAAAAATACCATAGGTTTTAAAGCTGAAGTTAATAGTATTAAAAATAATTATAAAGAAAACTTAACAAAAGCTGACTTAATAAAGTATGGAGTTAAACCAGAACTGGCTTCTCGTATTACAAATATTATACAAACAAATCGCCTCAGTGTGGATGATTATATCAATATACTAAAACATTCAAATGATAGTTATTTAACGTACTACAAAGAGATATTTAAAGCACACAATGTTGCGGTAGAGTTCAAACCAGAGTTTTATGAAAATATTGCTTCTCAAGCTTACAACGATCAGTCTGGTATTAGATCTTTAAACACACATTTATTTAAAAATTTAAATCCTGTTATTTCCTATATTAGTAATAATTATTCTTTAAAAGCAAAAGACACTTTAACTGTTATTTCTCTTGATAATGATACTAATAATTTTTTAACCCAAGAAAAGAAAAGAGATAATAAAATTAAAAATGAAAAATACTGACATTAAATTTTTTAAGAAAATCCATAAAGAATTTCTTAAAATTAAAAAAAGAAATATAAAAATAGATAGAATTAAGCCTTTTTTCTATTTTGATGTCTGTTGTTTTTTCATGTTACCTTTGGTTATATTTTTAACCTCTTTTACAATTGCTTTTCTAGTAGCAGATTTTGATTTCAATAAAGTTGTTAACAATTTCAATCTTTTAATACCTGTTCTTTCGCTTGTTACATTTCCTCTTCCTTATTTTTTTTATTCGTTAATTAAAAATACTTTTCTAATTAAATTCTTTGATAAAAAAGTGATAGAAAATATTAAAAATAAAAAAAAGTTATCAATAAAAAACTTTTTAATTCAAGAAATAAAAAATAATAAATATGATGAGTTGAAAGACATTTTACAATTAAAAAATTATTCATTTCTTGATGTTTTTAAGTTTTATTTAAAAAATATGACTGATAAAGAATTTATAGAAAACGATAAAGAACTTTTCCTGTTATTTAAAGATTTTAAAAATATAAATATAAATAATTTTGATCAACTTTTTCAGAATAAATACTTAAAATTATTTAAAAATGAAGTTATTAACATAAATACTATTGAAAATAGAATACAATTTTATTCTGATACATTAAATGATGATTTGGATAGAAAAGAAAGTTATTTTACCGCTTTTCATAAAACTATAAACACTGTAAGAGAAAGTCAGAATAAACTAAACTTAGATCAATCAATTAAAAACTTTAAACAAAACACTAAAGAAAATATTTCTTTTTAAATTTCTTTGTATTTATTATTATTTTTTGATATAATTGCTTCTTGTTACTTTAAGAGGATTTTATGTATAATATTTTTGAAAAATATAAAGAATTTAAAAGAATCAAAAAAGAAAAACCGTATAAAAAATTAAATATTTTAAAATTTTTAAGGAAAGTAAAAATAGCGATTTACACTTTACCTGTTTTTGTATCGGCAAGTTTTAGTTTCTCACTCTTTCTCATTCTTTCTAATGAAGAATCTAATTTTACGGGGATTATCATGGTTCCAATAATTTCCACAATTGTTTTATCACTATTTTTTATAGTGATCGGACATGTTTTGCTCGAATGGTTTCCAAAAATATTTAAGAAAAAAATAGAAAAAGAAATTCATGATTTAAATAAAAATTATCAATTTAATAATCATATAGAATGTGAACCAAATAATGTAGCTAATAATTTTCGTTTTAATAACTATACTTATTTAGAACTTATCCATAATGACTATAATTTTAAATATACATCCGATATTGACTTTTTTATTACTGAATTTAAAGATATACCAGATAAAGACTTTTTAGAAAATATTAATATCATTTTTGAAAATATTGATAAAAATAAAATTAAAGAAAACGATAGGAAAAATTTATTTGATTTTATTTTTTCAAAATATAAAGACTTTTTAAATAAAGAATTAATTAATATTGAAAAATTCAATAAAAGCATTAATAAACACATTAGTAATATCTTTAATAATACCGATGAAATTGTTAATGCAAAAATTTATTTAAAAAACTATATTGATTATTATAATGATTTAAACAATGATAAAAAAATTAATGCCTTAAATTTTTAAAAGGATTATTATGAAAAATATTATAAAAAGATACAAATTATTTAAAGACTTACAAAATAATGAAAAATACAAAGACCTAAATCTCTTTAGTAAAAAAATATATTTTATTGAAAAATTAATATTAATTTTACCATTTTTTTGTGCAATTTTTCCAACAGCTTTTTGTGTTATTCATTTTGTTGACAATCATTTATTTTTACAAATTATTTCTAGCCTTTTATTTTTTACAGTATATATGTCTATTTTTTATATTTTTTTATTAGGTTGTTTTTATATTATTTTTAAAAATAACTTTAAAAAATATACTAAAAAATTAATTAAAAAAGAAACTTCAAAACATTGCCTTAAAGAACATTTAGAGTTAAATGACATTCGTAACTATGATATATCTCAAAAGTATATTAAAGATTACAACAGTGAAATAATTAACATACTAAAATTAAAAAACTTAACAAAAACCAACTTTTTAAAAGCGGAAATAAAAAGTTATAATTCTGATGAACTACTAAATAATTATAAATTGCTTTTTGAAATTTTTAATAAAAAAGAATACTTAAAAAAAGATAAAGATAAGTTCTATAATATTTTATTTAATAGATTTAAAGAACTATACGAAAACAATGATATTAATCATGATGAATTTTATAATATAAATGATTACCTTATTATTAATATATATAGTAATTTAGATCATATTGTAGAAAAAAGAAGTAAAAGTAGAGATTATTTTGGATTAATTAACAATGTTTATAAAACAAAAAATAATAAAAAAGAAATTGATAATATTAAATTTTAATGATATTCTAATATTATAAAAAAAAATTATATGCATTTTTTTTTAAAAATAAAAGAAAAAATATTATTTAAAAAATTTCAAAGATTATTTTATAATAATAAATTAGATAATTATTTTATAGGATGTAATTTTAAAAATAGTATCGAGAAAGATATTTTTAATTACTATAAAAAAGAAGAGCAATATCAATTTAAAAACTTTAATAAAAATATTTTTTTAGAACCACTTTTTGATATTTATATTAATAACTTTGTCGAAGATAATACAGAACACTATAAATATTTAGAAAAATTTAAAGAAAACTTCGCTTTTGTTTACTTTAATGAATATGTTAACAATATTAATAAAAATAAAGTTTTTGGTTCTCTTTTTGGATTGGTTGTTGGTGATGCTCTTGGAACTACATTAGAATTCCAACCAAGAGATAACAGTTATACATTAACTGAAATTAAAGGTGGTGGTATTTTAAATCTTAATGCAGGTGATTGGACTGATGATACATCTATGATGCTCTGTATTGTTGATAGTTTTATAAAAGAACATAAAGATACAAAAGGTCAAAAAGCTTTTAACCTAAAAACTCAAATTGACAACTATATTAAATGGTTTAAAGAAGGTTTTTTATCAACAAATGATCGCTGTGTAGATATTGGAATGACTGTAAGAAACGGATTGCAGTATTATCAAAGAACAAACACTATAAAAGCAGGTCATAATAATATTAAAGCTTCAGGAAATGGTTCTATTATGCGTCTTGCGCCTGTTCCATTATACTTTAAAGATAACTTTAAGGAAGCTGTAATAAAATCAAGAGAAAGTTCTGAAACTACTCATAGATCACCATTATGTTTAGAAGGCTGTGCTTATTTTGGAGCAATAATTAATATTGCTCTCAATAATTCAGAATACACTAAAGATGATATTTTATTTTCTGATAAAATCCAAAATATAAACTTTTCACAACCTGAAATTATTTCAATTGTTGATGGTTCAGCATGGCGTAATTTAACTTATGAAGAGTTACCTAATACTGGCTATGTGATTGACACACTTATTGCTTCTTTATGGTGTTTTTATTATTCTGAAAATTTCGCAGAAGGATTAATTAAAGCAGTAAATTTAGCAGGTGATGCCGATACTATCGGAGCAGTTTACGGTCAAATAGCAGGTGTTTTTTATGGTTTTGATACTATTCCTAAACGATGGATAAGTATTTTATCAAAGAAAGAAATTTTGTTCTCTATGTTTGATAATTTTTATAATCTCAACAACAAATAAGCTTGAAAAAAATTAAAATTTATATTATAATACTAAAACTAAATTAGAAACTAGGATATTTATGAATTACAATTTAATAAATAATATTAATTTCTCCAGAATACCGACCTCTTTCCTTGAGGTCGGTAAACTAAAAAAGGAGAAATATTATGAAAGACAAAAAACGAGCATTAAGGCGTTTTAAAACAAAAGTAAAAGCAGAAAAAAATTTAAAAGTATTAAAACAAAAGTCACACACTAATAATAAAACATCATTAGGATACTTTTATAAACAGCATCCTATGGATTGTGGTAATAGTAAATGTTGTCTTTGCGGTAATCCACGTAAGAATAAAAAAGTTAAAGAAGATTTAACTATTCAAGAAAAAAAAGCTTACGAAAAATACTTATCATTTTTCGAATAATATAAAAAAAAGCTCCAAAAGGAGCTTTTTCTATTTTAAAATGAAAATATATCACACATTAACTTAGGAATTTTTGCTGTTTTAAATTGGAAATTAAACTTTTCTGAAAAAATTTGAGAAGCCATCATTATATTTTTGGACGCATCAGAAAAATGCTGTTCATTATCAATAATAACTCCAAATTTATAAGGTTCTTTTTGATCTTCAACAAAAAAGGACTCACCTTGTTCATCAAATAACTGATAAGTAAAATTCTCTAACATTAAAGCGGTATATTTACGATTTTCTTCAAGATAATCTTTACCAAGAAATTTTTCTACATAATTAAAAAAATCTTCTTCGCTTAATGATATACCAACAATCATTTTTGCTTCATATTCTGTACTCATAAAATCTTCTTAATTTTTTCTTTCTCATAAACAAATAATTGAATTTTATCGTAACGTACATCTTCTACTACACTTAATACATAATCTTCTAAAAACGTATCTTTTGCATTATTTTTTAATACTTGAGTATACTCAATAAAGTCATCTTCCATAAGATCCATGTTTTTTAAACCTTTTTTCTGAAAAAGATGATCATAGTATTCTTTTAACATTAAATTAAATATCTCAGATGTTAATGATAAAACTTTTTCTTTTTCTTCTTCATTTACAAGCTCTTTAAACTTTTTATCTATTACTTTTAATAAATATACGTTTTTATATAATGAATAAAAATACATTAGCTCTGTTAAAATATAACAAGGCTCATAATGTGCTGTATTTAAAAAACTAAGTCCATTTGCGCTTGTTGTTTTTCTTGTTAAGAAATTAATATCTTTTTCATAATTAGCATTTTTTAAAGAACCTTTAATAATTTTTTTAATATCTTGACCATACTGAAAATCTAAAATCCTTGTTATCATAATTTCTTTGTTTTCTCTTGATAAATAAGAATTTTCAATTTTTTTCTGTAAATTATTAATAGTTGTTGATAATTCTTCTCTATTATCTTTTCTTTCTCTTAAATAAGAAATTAACACTTTTAATTGTTCAATACAGTTTTCATTATTTATATTTTTAACAATATTGTTCACAATTTTATCTTTAAACATAAAATTACCTTTTAAAAAATTAAATTTTTTATAATATAAATGTATATACAGAAAAATATTTGAGATAATATAAGAGATTTTAAAAATGCTTTTCTAAAAATTATCTTATCAATATTTGTATTCATTAGTTTATTAGCACGATTTTGACACTCTTCTGCTGATACAGCACTTTTTACACCAACACCACGCTCTTTATCAATCACCATACCATAACCTCCTGCTCTTGTAGAAGAAGACCAACGCTGAATATCACCATGATGTTCTTTAGTTACTTTTATTTCTTCAAATGGTTTAATCATTTTAAATAAAACGAACCAACAGATTAACCAAGTAAACAATTCTATTATTAATATTTCCATAAAATACCTTTTTATATTTTTATATATAATATCAAATTAATTACTTTTTGTACAGCTTTAATTTAAATTATACTTTTCTGCAAAATATCTTTTTATACTTAACCAATCAGGAAATTTTTCTTTTCCTATACAAATGAGTTTTCCTTCAAAATTTTCTTGCCCTTTTCCTTCTTCATAATCGTCAATTAGATAATGACCTTTATTTAGACCTTTATTAGGTGATATAATTAATTTATTTAACATATCAAAACCAAAGTGATTTTCTATTTGTATAGCTTTTTCAGAATATGAATGCTTGTTTTGTAATGATGGAGCAGTTAATATGTAAACATCAAATATTTCTTGTTCACACAACCATAGGAATACCTCTTTGGCGTTTTCTTTTAATGGTAAGTCTTCATAAAATCCTTTTTCTGATTGTGGAAATTCTAATTTAGTTTTATCTTTTCTATCAATATAATGTTCTTTATACTTAAATAAAGTATCATCCATATCAACATATATATTTATTTTTTTCATAAATACCTCTTTTTTCTTTATTATATATTATTTATATTTAAAAATCTATGTTGTTTTTTATATTTATTTAATATATAATTATTTTTAAATATATTTGGAGAATTTATGAAAAATGCTGCTTTTAAAAAACAGTTTAAATATATCAAAGAAAATTATATCCATATTAAAAAAGGTAAGACTATTTATGAAAATACTAAATTAGCCAATAAAGAATTTTTAAATTTCAAAATAGATATTTTGAAATTTATTGCTATTCTGGTATCTCCAGTAATAATTTTAGATCTTTTTTTAATATATTTATTTCCAGAAAGTGGAGATATACCACTATTAGTTATATGTTTAATTCTTCTAACTTTCATAGGATTTATTTTAACTACGGCTATTTGTGATTCTTTGATAAAAACTGAAAAACCAAAAGTACCAAAATCAAAATTAGAAAAAATAAAAAAAGATTTAAATTCAATCGATCATCCTTTTATTGATTTTTTTAAAGAAAATATTAAACCTTACGCATATCATGAGCTTCATCAATATTTAAATTTAAATAAAGTGAATTTTACAGAAATATTTATTTTTTATTTAAAAAAGCTAAACTCAGAAGAATTCTTATATAATGAAAAATATATTTTTGATTTATTAAAAAATGAAAAATATATCAATATTTCAGGTAATTTACTTAAAACATTAGCTGATTTCTATATTGAACTTTATAAAAATAGTTATCTAACATCTAACGATATCAATAATAGAATTCATTATTTTTATAAATTTAACGCTAAAGATAAGGATATACCTGATTATAATTTTAAATTATTTAAAGATAGAATTTTAAATGATACTGAAATGTTAGATTTAGAAAATGATATTTTTAAAGAAAACATCACGCTTAAAAAAGAAAAACATATTTCTTTTTAATATTTATAATTTATTATTTTTTTAATAAATACATGTTATTTTACATGTTGATTTTTTTACTTTTTAATATATAATATAATTATAATAATTAGGAGAACAAAATTGAATTATATTGGAAGTAAAAAAAGTTTATTAAATTTTATAGATAGTGCTGTTGCAAAATGTGAATTAAAAAATAAAAATCCTATTTTTTGTGATATTTTTTCTGGTACAGGTCAAGTTGGTAAACATCTTAAAAAACAAGGTTTTTCTATCATTGCTAATGATATGGAAGATTACAGTCATTCTTTAATTAATCACTATATATCAAACCATAAAGAAATCCCTATCAAAAAGCAGCTTCAAATTTTAAATAATTTAAATGGGATTGAAGATGGTTTTATATTTAATCATTATTGTCCCTCTGGAAAATATTCAAATGTTACTAAAAAAACAAAAGATGGTCTAGTTAATCTTAATAGACAATATTTTTCTGATGAAAATGGTAAAATTATAGATGAAGCAAGAGTATTAATAAATCGGTGGTTAGAAAATAAAGAGATTAATACAGAACAATATAATTATCTTTTAGCAGTAATTATTGAAGCTGCTGATAAAGTTGCCAATACTGCAAGCGTTTATGGTGCTTTCTTAAAAAAATTAAAGAAAACTGCTTTAACACGTATACAATTCAATGATCTGGAATATACCTTAACTGAACAAACACATAAAGTTTTTAAATCTGATGCAAATGAGTTAATAAAACAAATTGAAGGTGATATCTTATATTTAGATCCACCTTACAATGAAAGACAATATGGTGCTAATTATCATGTATTGAATACAATTGCCAAATATGATGACCCTGAATTAAGGGGTGTTACTGGTATGCGTGATTATACTCCGTCTTTATGGTGCAAACGAAAAATGGTTAAAACTGTATTTGAAGATTTAATCAGTAATGCAAAATTTAAATATATTTTATTTAGCTACAATAGTGAAAGTTTAATGACTCCTGAAGAAATAAAAGAAATTATGTCAAAATATGGGGATTATGATTTTTTAATCAAAGATTATGCACGTTTTAAAGCTGATAAAAATAGTGAAAAAAGAAATTATAAAGCAAATTCTGTTCAGGAATATATACATATATTAAAAAAATATTAATCAAAAACATATATTATATCAGAACAAAATCTATTATTTTTTTCTTTATCAAAAAAGGTAATTAATTTTTTATTACCTTTTTTAAATTCTTTTAAATATAACTCAATCTCATTTTTTATCTTTGTTAATTCTGCTTTTAATTTCCAAGATTCACTTAAATTTTTTCTGTTAACCAAAACAAAAAAAATTCTATTAGCATAATGTTCACGTTGTTCTTTACTTTGATTTTTATATAACCAACGAATTAACTCAATTTTAAATTTTTTTGTATTAACATTATTTATATCATTATAGAAAAACTTAGGTAATACGGTAGTTTTATGATCAAAAGGAATATTATCTATATAAAAATCTATCTGTTTATGATATTTATTTTTTTCTGGATCTACTAATTCGTTATTTATAAATATTTCTTCTACTGCTTTTGCAGACCAAAAGTTTAACCAACGATTATAAGCATAATTTTTTACATCTTCTTTTTCATTATTAAAAATTTCTAATAATTCTTTATAAGACCTTATTTGATAAATGCTATTTGTTAATTTATCAAAATTATTATTTTGTTTTCTTTTCCATATATAAGGAACATCTTCAACTCTTCTTTTTAAGTTTGTTTCACAATTTTTTAAATTTATACTCATTAAAAAAATCCTTTATATAAAAACTTTCAGTTATTCTATCATATAATTGTTATTTTATCAAAGTTATATTTTTATTGACTTTTAAGACGTTTTTATGTATAATTTCGACAATGAATATAAATATATAGGATCTTTATGGATATCAAAAAAGAAATTAATAAATTAGAAAAAGAAATATCTACTATTGAGAAAAAAACTAATGGTATTTTTAAATTTATTCTTTATATTCTTAATACTGACTTATTTCTTTTAATTAAGCTTCTTTCTTTATTTTTATTTGTTATGTCAACAGCGGTTTCACTTATTGTTTCTTTTGTTTTTTTTGTAAAAAATGTTAATGCAGACTTAAAGTTATTTGACCTATTTTCTTTACTTTTTATATTATTTTCTATTCCAAGTAGTCATCTTTTAAATTTACTTTTTTATAAAGTCAAAAGTAAATCTAAAAATTTATCTAAACTACAGAAAAAAATTGTTAAAAATAAAAACTTCTTTTTTAAATTTGATATTGATGAAAAAAAATTAAACTTTAAAAAACTTTTTTTAATTTTAATTTCTTTAAAAGATATTAAGAAAGAAGAAATTATATTAAGTTACCATAATGATTTACTATCTTTTTTAAATCAAAGTTTCACTGATAAAGAAAAAGAAAATATTATTAATTTTTTAAGTGAAATTTTAATCGACTGTTTAGTTAATAATAAAATAAGTAATAATGATTTTAATAACAAATTATCAAAATATTATTCTACCTTAAACTATAACAATAAAGAAGTTATATATAATATATTGTTAAAAAAAGATGAAACTCTTAAAAAATCAAACTTTAATAATATTGATAATATATTAGATCAACAGCTTGTACTTAATAATGAAAATATGACTAATAAAGCGAATATAAAATTTTAAATAAAACCAATTAAATAGATTTATAAAAAATTGTTTTTATTTTAATTAACTTTTATTGGAATTAGCTTTAAATCATTAGGCGTTAAACATAAACTATTATTAACATTATTTTTTAAATAATCTTTTATATCATCACTTTCTATTTGTTGTTTAATGTTTTCTATACTTATATTTTCTAATACAGGCAAAACAAAACATGCGCCAGCCGTATTGATACATAGAGTATGTTTGTCAGCGATAAAAAACTCATATGTTGATGTCTTGCAATATAATTTTTCTTTTTCTCCATATAGTCTAATATTTCTTAACGGAGCCTTAATATCTTTCAAATAATCAACATGTTCTTTTGTCCATAAAACAAAAATATCATCTTTGCCTTTTTTTGCTGGTATGTATTGATAATTTTCTAAACCATTTTTAAAATCATCAGAATTTGGATCATATTTTATTCTATTTTTTTCTTTTATTAAATTATACTTTTTATTATCTAATGAAAACAATGTATTTTTATTCTGACCTTTAAAATCAACTCCTGTTGCAATATAAGCAATTAAACCAAGTGGTAAATATTCATTTTCTGTAATTAATTTATTAAATGTTTTTGTTTTGATAAATTTTTCTAAACTTTTTGTTGTATGAACATCTTTCTTGTACTGGTCATATAAAATGGAAACTTTATTAAATAATTCAGAAATATTATTTTCGTAAGTTATAAACCGTTGATTACTTTTTAAAGCGATTTCTTTTTCTAATGTTAGTTTATTTAAGTTAACTTCATTATAAATTTTTAACTGTTTTTTAGTATAATTTTTATTTAAAAATAAGGTTGAAGTTTGAGTTTTTATATTAAAGTTATCTTTATGATTTTTTATAATTTTATAAATACCATTATTAATTAATAAATTTCTTAACCTTTCTTTACTTGTTATTGTCATATATGTTGAGGATGTAACGAAGGATAAAAAACCATTTTCTTTTAATAAAGGAATACTTTTAAATATAAATAAAGAATAAAGATCATCAGTAAATCCATATACTTTTTTTATTTTATTTAAATATTCTTTTCCTAATGACTTTGTTCCAAGATAAGGTGGGTTTCCTATAATTGCATCATATTTTTCTTCTTTATTAAAGTTTAATAAAAAGTCATCATTAAATATATTGTTACGTATTCTGCTTATATCTTTTTCATTTAAATCAATTTTAAAAAAACTATAAGATAAAAATCTTAATCTTAAAATAAAAATATCAATTGAAGTTTTTTTAATTTCATTATAATAAATATTTTTTTCGATATAATTAATAAACTCAAACTTATTATTAAATTTATTTTTAAAAAATATTAAAAGTTGTATTAAGAAATTACCAGTTCCAGCGGCTGGATCTATAACTTTTTTATTCCATAAATCTTTTTCTTTGATTATTTTTTTTATTAGATTTCTATTTGTATAATAACTTCCAGTTTCATATCTATTATTTTCTATATTAAGCTCTAATTCTTCTAATAACGAAAATATTTCTGGATCTATATGATTTTTTTGTTTTTTATCTTCGAAAGAATATCCTTTTTTTTCTTTAAAAAAAGAATTTATCAAATTTTTTTTTAATTCAATAAAATTAAAATTTTTATCTTTTATTATTTTTTTTATTAATTCTTCATTATTCACTTTAATTTTCTTCCAACTTTATTTTCTATGTTTGCGTTTGTATTTATTTTTTTTATTAATTCTTCTAAATCTTTATATTGAGAATTAAGATAAACTTTATTATAAGGAATAAAAGCTTCCTTATTATCAGATAATACTTTAACATAAGTATTTTCATTTTGAAAGTTTTTTGTATATTTTTTCAAATTATTTATATTTGTTTTTATTTTTCTTGAAGGAATTATTTTATCTACATTATCTAAGTACTTTAAAAATATTCTATGCATATTATCTTTTGCATTAAATTTGTTAATTTTGTTATTATTAATATTTAACCTAAACGTTTCACCAGTACCAAACTCTTCTGATAAAAATAAAAACTTATTTACCGATATTATTCCGCAAATATCAACATCAAAATTTTTCACTTTTAAAAAACTATTTATATTTTTATATAAGTATCTTAGATTTTCAATATTTAATTTTTCTATATCTGAATCTATAATATCTGATAAACCATTTTGTGAAAAAATAAAAAGAAAATGTGTTATTCTATTTTTGTTTTCTTTTATTTTATCTACAGTGTGAGAGTTAACTGCAAATTGCCAATTTTCATTAAATTTACCATAATATTTTTGCGTTTTTACATCAATTTTAAATGCTTCTTCCTTACTTTTATTTCCATTTTTATCATAAAAAATATCAATTAAGAAATCAAATTCATCATAATTTCTACCATTTATTTTTTTTATATATTTATTATTATATTCGTCTTCTGATATATGAAAGACATCTTCATTTTCAACAAATCCTTTATTTAATAGTTTTCTTTTAAAAGCTATTTCACCTATATATCCAAGAAAAGTATCATTTTCTGAATCAAATTTTGTATATCGTTTTTTTTCCTTTTTTCGATAAGCAATTTCTATAATATATTTTTTTAAGGCTTCAATTATATCTTTTTCTTCTATTTTTACTTTCATTTTTATTTTTATTATAACATATATTTATATTGACTTTTCATTATATAAACTTTATTATTGCTTTTAAAATAAAAAGGTTACTTTTATGGATATTGAAAAAAAATTTAAGTTTATTGAAGAAGAAATAAGTAATATTGAGAAAAAAATTGATAGCAAATTTAAAACTTTTTTAGTTTTCATTGATTCTAAGTTTATGCATTTTATTTATTTTATTTTTGCTGGTTTTTGGGGGTTTTCTTTAGTGAGAAATTTTGAAGAACATTCTTCAATTATTTTCACCCTTATACTCCTTCTTTTTTTTAGTATTTCACCTTTTATTTGCACTCATATTCTTGAATTTATTTTTAAAAAAACTAAAAAAAGTAAATTAACCAAACAACAAAATAAAATATTTTTTTGTAAATATTTTTTATTAAACAATAAAGAAAACAAAAAAATAAAAAATATTTTTAATATTTTCTTTGAATATTACTCATTTAAGATTGATCAACATTATTTTAATTCTGTGCTTGGTTTTTTAAATAAACAATCTGAAAAAGTTGATATTGTTGAATTTTTTAACTTTTTTTCTGAACATTTATTGGCATTTTTATATAATAAAAGTATCACTCAACATGAATTTAACTATTATCTTTCTGAATATATTGATGCAGCAAATATTAAGGATAAACAAGTAATATTAAAAATATTAAATAATAAAGATGAAATTATTGACAATAGAATTAACTCTAATGATAAAGTAAATCAATTTTTATTAAGAAAAGAAAAAACACAAAAATATAATCAAAATACTTTTATTAACGATAAAATAAAATTTTAATTAAAAGGTATAGTTTATGGATATTGAAAAAGAATTAAAAGAAATTGAGAAAGATATTATTAATATTGAAAAGAAAATCGATGGTTTAGGGAAAAAATCATTATTGTTTTTTATACAGTTATTTACGAATCCTTTTATGCTTGCTTTTCAATTATTACTATTGATTCCTACTGTTTTTTGGGGAGCTTTGGCTTTATATAAGACCTTTAATTACGATATTTCTGTATTTAACTTTATAAAAATTACTGGTTATACGTTTATTCCACTTTTACCTGTATTTTCTATCTCTATTTTTGAAAAAATTTTTAAAATTTCAAAAAGAAAAAAATTAACAAAAAAAGAACAGAAAATTTTTAATTTAAATCAATTTTTTCTTTACTACTATAATAAGAAAAAACTATTAAAACATCTTATTATTTTCTTTATCTAAACATCCAATTAACAAAGGTTATTTTAATTCTATTATTAATTTTTTAGAAAAAAAATCTGATCATAAATTAAAAAAGGACTTATTTGAATATTTTTCTTATGATTTATTAGATTTTTTAAGATCGTCTAAAATTAATTTAAGTGAATTTAATTATTATTTTTTTAAATATATAAAAGCACTAAAAATAGAAGATAAAAAAACGATATCAAATATTTTAGAAAGAAAGAATATAATTACTGAAAATTCAAACTCTTCAAAAAGAAAATATAAAATTTTAAGGCTTAATTATGGATATTGAAAAAGAATTAAAAAAAATTGAGATAGAATTAGATAATATAGAGAAAAAATTAATGGTTTACCAATAAAACTTTTATCTTTTTTTAGATTTTTTTTAAGTAATAATATTATTACTATTATTCAAATTATATTAACTTTGCCAACGGTCTTTTTTTCTTTGTACTTGTTAGTCAATTCTAAAGATTCTCTTTTTTCTTTTTTTATAATTTTTTTAATTTTTGTTCCATTTATACCAGACATTTTCATTGATTCTATTGAATCAAGTTTTAAATTTTTTATACGTAAAAAATTAACAAAAAGGGAAAATAAAATTTTTAACATGGAAAACTTTTTTTATTTTAATTCAAAAAACAAAAAAATGATCAAGTATCTTAATATTTTTTATGAGATTAATGATATTGATATTAATAAAGATCGTTTTAATTCTATTATTGATTTTTTAACTAAAAAATCTGATGATAAACTTAATAAATCTTATTTTAAATATTTTGCTGATGATTTATTATCTTGTTTAAGAAATTTAAAAATTAATAAAAATGATTTTGATTATTATCTTTTCAAATATATTAAAGCAAGTAAAATTCAAGATAAAAATTTAATTAAAAACATATTAAAATCTAAAACAACAGTCATCAATGTATTAAATGAGTCTCAAAATAAAGAAAAAAATGAAGTCGAGAAATTTATATCAAATAATAAAATATTAGAAGAAAGCAATAACAAAGTTATCAAAAGTAAAATACAATTTTAATAATATTATTTTTAATTTTTTATTGTTTTTTATAAAAATTTTTGATATAATTTTTAAAATTAAATTAATATTAAAGGATTTTAAATAATGAAAACAAATATTTTAGCACTTGAACTATTTAACTCTGTTTTGAAAACAAAACAAGAAAACACTGATATTATTGTTAACAACATTCATGGTTTCGTTATTGAATCAGGTAGTCCTGATGCTGAATCAGATGTTGTTTCATTCTTTAAAAATAAAAAAGTTTCTGGACAAGACTTAAACAAAACATTTCATAAGTCTTGGAAAAAAGTTCAGGACTCTACTCGTGAAGAATTATTAGTTCATCAGATTTTACACTATCTAACTACTTATGGAGATTTAAGTGGTACTGATTTTGTTTACATTCCTAATGAAGAACTTGATGTTCCTGAATTAGATGAACTTTCTTACAAAGTTATTCATACTCTTACAGAAAAAGAACTAACACAAAAATGTTTAAATCTTTTAGCTTCTGGTATTGCGTTAAAAGAAGAAACATTAAAAAAAGTTTTCATCTTGTTAGAATCTCTTGATTATAATTTTTCAGGCGATGAAGAAATCAACAATAAAGAAGCTGTTATTTTAATTGCTGATCGTTATTCTGTATTCCCAAAAGATCCAGTTGATGCTTTACGTTACTGTGTTTATAAATCAACTGATTCGACACTATTAATCAAAAACAAAATAACAATTGATCTTATCAAAGAATCAACATTTACCCCTAAAAAAGTTTTTAACTTTGTTGGATTAAAAAATATGGCAACTATTTTTAATCGCTTTAAACCTTTGTTTTTAGCCTATAAAACACATTGCCCAAAAGTTATTAATAGAATTTCTAAACTTAGTAAAGAGTATCACAAACCTTTACCTACTAACGCTTTATCAGAAGTAACACAACGTGTACTTGATGATAATGATAAACATTGGTTAGATAATGCGAATGAGTTTTCTTTATTTAAGGCTTTAAATGCTTGTTGGTTACGCTTAAAAGGTCAAGATACATTTACGTATGCAATTCGTAATGGGCGTTCATATTCTAAAGAAAACGACTGTTCTTTAAGTAAAGAATCATTAAAATCAAATTATGATTTTATTTTTTCTGTTTTAAAAGAAAAAGCAGTTACAGAAAATAAAGTTATTTATGAACCAGAAAATATTAATTATGCACTTCCAACATCAGAAAAACTTTTTGTTGGTAATGTTCCTTTTGGAACTAAAGTTATCTCTGATAAATTATCAGCAGGAATTTACTGGGAAAATGAATGGGGTGCAACCGATCTTGATTTATCCACTATTAACTTAGATGGTAAAATCGGATGGAATTCTGATTATTATAATAAAGGTCAAACATTAACATATTCTGGCGATATGACATATGCTGATAATGGGGCGGTTGAGTATTTTTATGTTAACGGTAATATTCAACCAACACTTTTATTTAATAATATTTATTCAGGACAAGTTAATTGTGAATTTAATTTAATTGTTGGATTAGGTGATAACCCTGATCGTAAATTTATGATGAATCCAAATAAAGTATTGGCTTCTGAACGTTCTGAAATGAAAAAGAGAGCAGCTTTATTAGGGTTCTTTTTACCTGAAAAAGATGGTAATGTTTCTTATACATTTTTTAATGTTGCAACAACTAATGCTCAAGTAAGCGGAAGAACAGAGGTTTCAGATTTGTTTTTAGAATCTTTAAAACAACAGTTTACTAATCAGCTTATGTTAAAGCCTTTATTTGAGAAGTTAGGATTTAAGTTTACAAATGATAAAAAAGAAGCAAACATTGATTTATCTATAGATAAATTAGATCGCAATACTTTTATTGACTTATTTTCTAAGAAAATCGTTTTAGAAAATTAAGAAAATAAAAATAATTAATAAAACTATTGATTTATTATTTTATTTTTGTTATCATTAAATTATAGACAAAGAAGGTTCCTATATAAAATCAGGTGAATTAATATACCTTCCGTCAATTATTTTTTAAAACCACTTTTTTAAGTGGTTTTTTTATTGACAAATTGAATTTTAAGTAGTATAATTAACTTTGTAGATAAAGATAGTTCCTATTAACCATCAAACTTGAAATTTGAACTTTTATACTATCCATTTACACTTATTTAAGAAACCGCTTTTTAGCGGTTTTTTTATATCTTTTTATTGACTTTTTTATATAAAATTTTGTATAATAATTTTATTCAATTAATAAATAAAGGTTAATATTATGGGCTTTTACGTTAATGTTGTTGCTAAAAAATCTTGCGCTAAACAAATCAACACTGCTTGGAAAAAACGGTTTGATGGTTTTCTAATATATACCAAAGAAATTATTAAAAGTGAAATTGACTATATTCATAACAATGAAGATTGTAAACATTTACGATACCTTAAAACTATTGAAGATTGGAACAATTGCTTTAATATTTTTAAAGAACATTGTGGTCAAGTTTTTTTAAGAGCTTATGGATATGATGAAGAAACACAAAAAGAATTTCAAAAAGAACAAACTGAATTAAAAGAAAAAATTAAGTTTCTTTTAGAACATCGTTTTCTTTTCGAAAAGATTACTGGTTTGCAAGATGCCGTTGATGTTTTTCCTGATTTAGATATTGATTATGATTATATTGAAAACGGAAGAAATAAAAATTACTTTGAACCAACCTTTGATAAACTACCACAACCTCATCAAAGTAAAGTTTTTAAACGTTGTTTAGAGCTAAATAATCCTAAATTATGGCATAATTTTTTACGATTAAAAGAAGATCCTAATAATTTTAAATTGTTTGATAATTTAGCACATACTATTATTAATAAGAATAAAGGTTTAGGTGAAACTATTTTACAACGTGTAGAACTTATTCAAAGAGTTGTTGGAGGATTATCAGAAAATTTATCAACTACATCTTATTATATGAAAAATAAAAAAGTTCCGACTTTATTTGAAATTAGAAAAGTTATTTCTTTAAATCAAGAAGAATTTGATAAATATATCAACTCATTAAGAAATAGTAATAAAAAAACTGCTTAATAAAAAAGCGAAGAATCTATCTTCGCTTTTCTTTTTTTAATCACACATAAACATAGGTTGTTGTGACCATTTTCCTTTAGGACAACTTCCAGTTGCTACAAAATTAAGACTTGGATTACCCATATCAACACAGCATACTTCTTTTTGGTTTTTATAAGAACATTCTGCTGTTGAACCACCGTTTGTTCCTTCACAAGCCCAATATTCTGTATCTTGAGTACTATCTCTTGGAGTAAACACCCCTGCATCACAAGTACCGACAACTGTACCACATTTTCCATCTATTGCAGGTGATTGTTTAGGTGCAGAACAACTATCATTAGAACCACCATATGAGCCACTACATGTC
>CETM01082099.1_pt1 | contig 23374 bp, 20 predicted proteins | sample 361451 | NCBI WGS metagenome assembly CETM01 (sample SAMEA2622690, study PRJEB7988) | marine metagenome | isolation source: saline water (ENVO:00002010), including
AATATCTTCATAAGGCCATCCATTCTTCTTACGCAAGGCGGCCAAAAGCCACCACGAGAACTGGGAGAAATTATCGGCAATCCACCCTTTTGGTGGTAGAGCAGATTTCCAAATCCAGAGAGGTTTGGAGTACCGTCAACTCTGGGTTCGATGTTAAGATGCCTGTTTCCCAGAAAACCTTCGGAATGCCCCAACATACGATGACTAAACTCATCCAGCGATTTCTATTAATCTGGTTGTCCTTATTGTCACTGGCCGCCTACTTCTGGCCCCGGTTTGGTGTAGCCTTCGATCCCTTCATCCATAAACAACTCCTGCCCTACCTGATCATCGTGACCATGTTCGGCGTAGGCTGGATGCTACCCATAGATGAAATTAAAAAAGTTGCTTCCCGTTGGCCTACCATTCTGGGAGGTACCTTAACTCAGTTTCTCGTCATGCCAACGCTCGCGCTTGGATTCGGGATGCTGTTTGGGTTCCAGAAAGAAACGATGGTTGGCATCATTCTTGTAGGCTGCGTTCCCGGAGCCATGGCTTCCAATGTTCTCACAATTGTTTCACGTGGTAATGCAAGTTATAGCGTGAGCCTGACCACACTGGCGACGATCCTATCACCAATCGCTGTACCTGCAATGCTGGCAGCCACAGCCATCTTTGTGGATCCGGCCACAGTCGAAGTCTTAGATTCTGCCAGTGATGATTCGGGAAGTATCTACCTGCGTTCAGCCATCAATCTTTTGATGTGGGTGGTCATCCCCGTATTGCTGGGATTTGCTATGGGACGGATCCTGCCTCAATTCGAATCTCAGGCGAAGACGATCGGTTCCAATGTGGCGAATCTGGCCATCCTGCTAATCATTGCGACAGTCGTGGGACTCTCACGGGATAAGCTAGCCGACTTACCAATCGCCTTATTCACTTGTCTCTTATTGATTAACGTCCTCGGTTACGCCGGCGGCTTTACCGGTGGTAGTCTGATGAAATTGCCGCATCCTATGAAGCGTGCATTGACATTGGAAGTGGGGATGCAAAATGCCGGACTCGGTGCCACTCTGGCCAGCGCTCTGTTTACACATTCCGACTCGACCGTCGCTGTCGCTCCTGCCTTCTACACATTCTTTTGTATGTTTACGGGCACGATTCTGGCATGGTACTGGAGTTCCAGGCAAGTCGAGCAAGAGGCAAGCGACAAAGGATCACCTGTATGAATGCCTCTGCCAGTCAAACGGCTGAAATCCACGATATTTCTGAGGCGGCTTCGGTCCCCCATGTTCAACGCCACAATTTTCTGGTCATGGCGTTCTACCAAATCTCTCTACGCTGCGGATGGATCTTCAAGACTGAGAGTATTGTCATGCCGGCCTTCCTGGATGCGCTTGGAGTCTCTGCCTGGGTAAGAGGTTTTTTGCCATTATTCAATCGCTTTGGGCAAAGTGTCCCTCCGATGCTACTCGCCTCGAGTGTCGCTGGAACGAAACAAAAAAAGACGACTGTGATGATCACGATGCTACTTTTTGCCGTGTCCTTTTTTGCCATCGCTTTTATCTGGAATCTTTATGCCGAAGAAGCATGGATGCCTGCGGTATTTCTACTAATCTACGCATTGTTCTTTATGGTGGTCGGAGTGCATAATCTTGCGGCGCGGTCCGTGCAGGGAAAACTCATCCGGGCAAATCGACGTGGCCGACTGATGCTCGCCGGTAATGTCGGTGGAGCGATCGCGTCGGTCAGTCTGGCATATTGGCTCTTTCCGAAGTGGCTACCTGCTGACGGCTCTCATGATTTCTTTGGCATGTTCTCCTTCGCCGGAATCATGTTTGTCGTGTGCGCGTTTATTGCCGTCGTTGTAATCGAACCAAAAGATCCCCAACGTAAAGCGACCCAACACCTTTCCAACGCGATACAGGATGCCAAGCGTACGTTCCGTGAAGACCCTCGATTCCGCAGGATCGCATTGATCGGAGCATTGACCAATACTTCCATCATGCTATTTCCGCATTATCAACCGATCGCCAAAGAGTACCTCCACCTCTCGCTCGATAATCTGATGCCCTGGGTCATCGCTCAGAATCTGGGGATGGCCGTCTTCAGTATGATCCTGGGGCCCATTGCTGATCTAAAGGGAAATCGAGCCGTTATACGACTGCTGCTGATCGTAATGATCGCCACTCCCCTTCTGGCACTCTTCCTAATTCAACAACCCTGGGGAGGCAAATTGTATTGGGTCGTCTTTGTGCTGGTGGGAATGACACCTTTCTCGATCGGTATCCTTTTCAACTACACGCTAGAATTAACTGAAAGCTCCAATCATCCCCGGTACCTGGCAACACTCGGACTTGTCGTCGCTTTACCTGCGGCACTATCACCTGTAGTCAGCTACTCCATGGACCTGTTTGGCTCCCCTACTCCACTCTTTGCAAGTGTCTCGTTCTTACTTTTGATTGCCTGGGTACTGACATTTCTATTGCCCGAACCACGATTTGGGGAGGCCTTACCTGAGCAACAAGTCGAGGTAACCCAGAGTAATTCCGTTACCGAGTCCGAGTGATTGGGACAATTCGGTCAACAGGGTTGTGGCGGCAGGTATGTCCTGTTCAGCCACGACCAGTTCCAATTCAATAAACAATCCCAGAGATTCCACATCGTCTAACGCCACTTCGATCGACTGACCCTTGTAGGTTAAACTCCCTTTCCGACGACGCTTGACGACACTGTGGACATAGGTAAAACCGAGGGCCTTGAGAAACTGTTTCATCGATACGCCGTCTGTCCCGGGGTTCGTGACCTGGAGTTCCAACTCCTGTCGGGTCTTGGTGGTCGAATCAATGCGAGGCCCTTTGTAAGTAAAGACAGCATCCTTGCCGTCTAACCGTACGCGTAATGCTTCATCGGTTTGTGCATAGTCACTGGAAGGATGATTGAAATAAGCATCTTCCTGACGAACCGTGTTACTCCATCGAATCCCAAGCATTTCCAGTCGATCAAACAAAGCCTGCTGGTCGTCGACAGCAAATTTCTGTTCCACTTCATAATTCATCGCATTCAAACTGTGACTCCTCTTGATCGCTTTGTAGTCGTAGACGCAGTTTGGAAATAACTTCCCTGTGGTCCGCGGTGAGATCTAAACATCCGGAAACGGCTACTCGAGAGATCCCCACCTCTGCCACCTGGCTCACATTTTCAACCGTGATACCCCCAATGGCAAAGGCTGGTAATGCACAGTTTTGGGCTACCCACTCAAGGAATTCCAATCCTGGAAAACCGTCAAACGCTTTCGTCTTCGATGGAAATGTCGGCCCACATCCCAGATAATCCGCTCCGTCGAGCACTGCCTGATTTACCTGCTCCGCGTTATGTGTGGAGACGCCAACGATCATCTTTGGCCCCAGCAAACACCGAGCGTCAGAAACGGAGAGTTCGGTTTGCCCAAGATGCACTCCGTCCGCTCCTGCTAGCTTCGCCACATCCGGACGATCATTGACGATCATCATCACAAAACGACCTGAGCGTTCGATGGCACTATCGATCAACTGTCGCAGTGTTTTCGCACGCGCTAACAGCTGCTCGTCATCCAGCTGCTTATCACGAAGTTGAATGACGTCAATGCCAGCGGCTAATAGCGATTCGGCATGAGCCTTGAAGTCCGATTCGTTCTCAGCGCCACTGACCAGTGCATACACCTGAAGCGAAGCAAATCGTTCGTTGGCGGCATCCTGAGTAATAAGACCCTTTTCCAGATCGTAAGCTTCGTATCGCAACTGTTCAAAGCGAGAGGCAATGGCCGGGTCGATGATTTTTCCATATTCCTCGAGGGCTCGGAGGGATTGTTTGAGCCGATTGAGACCTGCTTTCACAACATCGGCGACATCCGTACGATCATATTCCGAGTCGGTTGTAATCTCGCGGCCAATATCGCCTCTGGCATCTCTGGCGTACACCCGCTCAACCAACGGCAGGTCAGTCGCCAACGCCTGAACTTCATGGCGAAGCCGTTTTGCCTTCTCTGTTAACAAAGTATCCTCGAGAATGAATCGCGTATACTCCTCGATCGTCCGTAGTGCTTCGGTCGATCGATTTAAGTTCGCATCCAGAATTCGCAACACCTGATTTTGCTGGTCTGTCATAAACAAATTACAAGAAAAACGATTCCGAGAATAATGCCCTTGTTATCTACAGTTTGGAACGGCATTTGCATATTTACTAGTGGTGAGACCGCTTTTTGACCATTCTGGCAGTCTAAATCAGTCTCACCACTGTTTTACCAGACTGCCATTACTGCCAAATTGTCAGTTTCATCGTACCCTTCATTAAGAAACCAGACGAAGTGGGTTGAAGATGGATCGGCGTAACTGTGCTTGTCCAAATCGTTGGATAAGCCTTAAAATCCAGCATCATTCTCCCAATTGGTTTGTAAGAAAGGTACGCGACACCAGATGAGTCACTTAAAGTGGATCACATGTGGTTGGCCAGGATTGTCCCGGCTTTGGCTCACCGGCCAATGGACGGGTCTGGCAGTTGCGGCTGGGTTTGGAGTCCTGTTTAACGCTGCCATCGTATTTGAATTACAACTATCCGGCCAGATACATGAGAGCTTTCAACAAGTGATCTGGCTGTTGGTTACTGGATTCTGGTTGGGAGGCTTAGTTGACGGAGCCGTCATTACGCTCGGTTTCCGCCGACAACAAGAGTTTCAGAGCGAACGAAACCGTACCGTGGTAGATACCACTGATACAGTCACTGTGGACTCGGAGGGTTTGGCAAACCATACCGATGGGCCAAACAGTGACGATTATTCGGACGTAAACCAGGAAATCACCGGAGAGTCATCCCAAACAGGCTCGGATGACTTGTTCATTCAGGCTCGAAACCAATACTTAAAGGGTCACTGGATTACGTGCGAGACACTGATCGAAAGGGCGTTGGAAGAATACCCCGGAGACTTAGAAACCCGTTTACTTCGTATCTCGCTTCTTCGTGTTACCAAACGCTATGAAGAGGCCTTAGTAGATATCACTCAATTCCAAAATTGGGATGAGGCGGAGCAATGGAGTTTTGAGGTTTCCAGAGAAGTTGAACTGCTCCAACGGATATTATCCCGATTAGATGATACCGAAGTCAGCAAGGCAGCTTGACTAATAAAAGTAGTGAATCATTGCCCCCTTTACTGGTGGTGTGGTATCCCTGAAAATCAGAAAAAGGGTTATCTTGAATAGTGATACAAGCTACTTACCCCAAGTGACATCGCCTGATTGAAGTCACTTCGCAAGTACGAAGAGTTTAGGAGTACACCTATGTACGAACGCTTTACTGATCGCGCACGCAAGGTTATGCAACTTGCTAACCAGGAGGCACAGCGCTTTAATCACGAGTACATTGGAACTGAACATGTCCTGCTGGGACTTGTCAAAGAAGGAAGTGGTGTTGCCGCCAACGTCCTGAAAAACCTGGACGTTGATCTTCGCAAGATCCGTCTGGAGGTGGAGAAGCTGGTACAAAGTGGTCCCGAGATGGTGACGATGGGGAAACTTCCTCAAACTCCGCGAGCCAAAAAAGTCATCGAGTATTCGATGGAAGAGGCGCGTAACCTAAATCACAATTATGTCGGTACGGAACACATCCTGTTGGGACTTTTGCGTGAGCAGGAAGGCGTCGCCGCTCAGGTCTTGATGAATCTGGGTCTTAAGCTGGAAGAAGTCCGTGAAGAAGTTCTCAATCTGCTGGGGCATGGTCTTGATAGCGAAGATGGCGAAGAGCGTTCTCGCAGCGAATCCGGATCTTCGGAATCGAGCAGCAAGGGTTCAAAATCAAAGACTCCGGCACTCGACAGTTTCGGTCGCGATCTTACCAAATTGGCAAAAGACAAAAAGCTTGATCCAGTCATTGGCCGGGCGAAGGAAATTGAGCGCGCGATTCAGGTACTTTGTCGTCGAACCAAAAACAATCCTGTACTGCTAGGTGAAGCCGGCGTTGGTAAGACAGCCATCATCGAAGGGTTTGCTCAGCGAGTCATCGATGGGGATGTCCCGGATCTACTCATGGAGAAACGCATCGTCGTACTCGACCTCGCCATGATGGTTGCCGGAACTAAATACCGAGGGCAATTTGAAGAACGAATCAAGGCGGTCATGAACGAAGTTCGTCGTGCCAAGAATACCATTCTCTTTATCGACGAATTACATACGCTCGTGGGTGCCGGGGGAGCGGAAGGCGCCATAGACGCAGCCAATGTTCTCAAGCCCGCCCTTGCTCGTGGAGAGATCCAATGCATCGGTGCAACGACGCTCGACGAATACCGTAAGTACATTGAAAAAGACAATGCTCTGGCTCGGCGATTCCAGGAAATCATCGTCAACCCGACCAACAAAGACGAAACCATTGAAATACTCAAAGGTTTACGCGAGCGTTACGAAGAGCATCACCGGGTCAAAATAACCGATGAAGCACTCAAGGCAGCAGTGGAAATGTCAGAACGGTATATTACTGCTCGTTGCCTTCCGGATAAGGCGATTGACGTCATTGATGAAGCCGGAGCTCGCATCCGCTTGAAGACCATGACCCGTCCGCCTAATCTCAAAGAAATCGATGAGCAGGTTGAACAGCTAAATAATGAAAAAGAAGAGGCTGTCGCAAATCAGGATTTTGAAAAAGCCGCTTCTCTAAGAGACAAAGCGGATAAACTTCGCAAGAAGAAGGAAACCATCACTCAGGAGTGGCGAGATAAATCAGAAGAAACCCTTGGGGTTGTGGATGAGGATGTCATCGCTGAAGTTGTCTCGAAAATGACGGGAATCCCACTTACACGGGTTTCTACCGAAGATGGCGAGCGACTGATGCAGATGGAGGACGAGCTACACGAACGCGTGGTAAGTCAGGACGCTGCTGTGACTGCGATTTCCAAGGCTGTACGGCGTAGTCGCAGTGGACTCAAAGATCCTCGCCGACCAACAGGATGCTTTATCTTCGCCGGTCCAACCGGAGTGGGTAAGACGTTATTAGCCAAAGCGTTGGCTGAATACATGTTCGGAGACTCCGATGCGTTGATTCATATTGATATGAGTGAATATATGGAGAAGCACAATGTCAGTCGATTGATTGGTGCCCCTCCGGGATACGTCGGATTTGAAGAAGGTGGACAGCTCACCGAAAAGATACGTCGTCGTCCGTATGCCGTTGTCCTGCTGGATGAAATTGAAAAAGCTCATCCTGATGTCTTCAATATGCTGTTACAGGTAATGGAAGAAGGGAGATTGACTGATAGTTTTGGTCGCAATGTCGATTTCAGGAACGTCATCATGATCCTTACGACAAATGCCGGAGCCGAAGCCATCAAGAATGAATCCTCTTTTGGATTTCAGGCTCCTGACAATGATGCTTCCTACGAAGCAATGAAGACGCGAGTGATGGAACAGATTGAACGGGTCTTCCGGCCTGAATTCCTCAATCGTCTCGACGATACAATTATCTTCCGTCATCTCGACGTGAACGACCTGAAGGAAATCGTCGATCTGGAATTGGCCAAAGTTAGGGAACGACTTTCCGATATGGAAATGACGCTCGAACTAACCGATGATGCTCGAGAATTTATCGTCAATGCCGGTTCCAATACCGACTATGGTGCCCGACCTTTACGTCGTGCCATTGAAAGTCTGGTTGAAGATCCACTCTCCGAGGAACTACTCAAAGGTGAGTTCGTCAATAAAAACAGGATCGTGGTCGATGCCAAGTGGGATAGTGACCACGAACGTATTGAACGGCTTGATTTTCAGGGCGATTTCTGTAAAGAGCTTGCCAAAGATCTCGAAGAAGATGAGGAAGAAACCGTAGCCGTCGCTGCTGACGCTGAGTCTGAGTCTGATTCTGAAACTGAGACAACCGAGGAATAATTAAGTTTTGACACTAATGTACTTTGGCAATGGCATAGCAGCGATTGTTTATCGGCATAATTGTTAAAACCGGCAATCTTCCGTTAAGTTCTCTATCTTAACGAGCCGAAGTTTTTCATAGGTTCTGTGTATGGTGCTGCGCCCCTGTGGGCACAGCCATTCGACCTGTAGGAACTTCAAAATGGCATCTATCCCGGACATTCCAGATAAAACCGTGACAGCAGAGCTGCCTCAGCAGCCTTCTTTGCTGCTTGTCATTGGCCGTAAGGTGGATTCTGCAGCCTTCATGGTTGGTGACCTGACGCTGTTTATCTTCAGCATTATTTCCTGGACATTTAGTCGTAGACTTCGACGTGGCACGTTTTTAAATGCCGCTTATCAAATCGGAGTGCTCAGCCTTCCGGTTGTCGGATTAACGGGAATGTTCATCGGAATGGTGCTGGCCGTACAAAGCTATTTTCAGTTCAGCCAAATCGGAATGGAAAGCCGGATGGGGGCAGTCATTAATCTGACGCTTGTACGTGAACTCGGACCAGTGTTGGCAGCCACCATGCTGGCTGGTCGAGTGGGTAGTGCCATGGCTGCAGAACTGGGGACGATGCGGGTAACCGAGCAAATTGATGCCCTAAAGAGTATGGGTGTGCATCCAATCCACTATTTGGTAGTGCCTCGGGTATTAGCGGCATTACTGCTAATACCAATTCTCACTCTGATGGCTGATTTCATGGGAATTCTAGGAGGCTTTGCCTACAGCCACTATATCCTTCACATCGACGTCCATCAGTATTTCGAGTTCTCGAGCCAATACGTTACCGGCTTTGATTTAATGACGGGAATTATCAAGAGTTTATTCTTTGGAGGCTGTATCGGGATTGTGAGTTGCTATTTCGGCTTCCACAGCGATGGGGGGGCTCAGGGAGTTGGAAATGCAGCGACAGCAGCCTTTGTAACGAGCTTCGTCTTGATACTCGTCATGGATCTGATTGTAGGCATCAGTTTGGACAAACTTTATTACCAATTCAATCCAGCGGGGGCATCACTGTTTTGAACCAGACCGCTCCATCAACTGACAAGCATCCTGAAGATACTTTTTCCGAGTATCTTGTGGAGACACATGCACTGAATCTCAGCTTCGGTTCCAAAGAAGTGCTACGAGATTTATCCTTACAAATCAGGCATGGCCAAACGGTTGCCATTATTGGTGAAAGCGGTTGTGGCAAGACAGTGTTACTGAAATCGTTGATTGGCTTACAACAACCGACTTCAGGGTTTGTACTTTTTGATCAACAGGATCTTGGCATTCTTAACGATAGAGAACTTTCCCAATTAAGAACCCGCACAGGCTTTGTTTTCCAGCAGGCTGCCTTATTTGATAGCTTAACAATCGGTGAAAACATCGCCTTCCCGTTATTACATGCCGCGACCGATCCGGATTCTGCCAAACTCTCGGCAACGGATCATCAGCACATGGTCGCTCAGGCACTGCGAGAGGTCGGCCTTCCTGCAGATACGATTTACCAGTACCCGGCGGACTTATCGGGAGGTATGCGCAAACGGGTTGGGCTAGCCAGAGCGTTGATATTGCAACCTGAATTAGTTCTCTATGATGAACCCACCACAGGTTTAGATCCTATCGTAAGCGATATTATCAACGAACTTATCATGCGTAGCCGCATCAAACACCGTGTTACCAGCATCCTCGTAACCCATAACATGAAAACCGCTAGGAAAGTCGCCGACCGTATACTTATGCTCTATCCACTTGAACGTCTTAACGAGGATGAATCTCAAATCATCTTCGATGGACCTCCAAGCGAGCTTGAGCATTGTTCCGATCGGCGCGTCCAACAGTTCATTCAAGGAGAGGCGGGAAGTCGACTGACTGAATTAGGCCTGGCTTAATTCAGAAATCCCCGAAGAGAAAAACCATGAATGATCAGAAACTGAAAACACGACTAGGTGCGGTGATCCTGTTAGCAGGGCTAATCACCGTCTCGTTGGGGGTCATGTTTGAGGCATTTCCAAGCATCCAATCGTCCGGCTATGAGATTCTAATTCACTTTCCCTCCGCACCAGGAGTGCGCGAAAGTACAACCGTACGAAAAAGCGGAGTCGATATCGGGCGTGTCACTGAAGTGGAACTCCAATCCGATGGTGCCGTCATTCTAACGATCTCGGTCGATAACGAAGTCCCCATCCTAACGCGGGAAATCTGTCGTATCAAAATGGGTTCCTTGTTAACTGGCGCAGCGATTCTCGAATTCACTCCCCTGCCTGACGCTCAGTTGCTGGCAGAATTTGATAAGGATCAAAACGGTTTACTCGATGACGACGAACTGGCATTAAGTCGAAAACCTTTAACTTCCGGTTCATTAATCAGTAACGGCCTGGTGGTCGACGATCCGCTTACGGTGTTGGTCAATATGCAGCAGAACATGTCGGAGACATTTGGTTCAATTCAAGGTGCCGGAAGCGGAGTCCAGGGGGCTTCTGTGGAATTTCAAACGCTAATGGAATCTCTGAATAGTTCGTTCGAGCAAAGTGAGGCCGAGCTACAGCAGGCAGTCCGCCAAACCAATACCGCCATGCAGAAATTTGAAGTCGCGATGGATTCGCTCAATACGATCGTAGGGGACGAACAAACTCGAGTTAAACTGAAAGAGTCTGTCAACGAAATACCTGTCGTGCTCCGCCAGGCAACTCTGACACTGGCGTCGGCTCAACAAACAATGAAATACTTTGAGACCGTTGGCAGGAAGGCGGAAACGAACCTCGACAATCTGGAAAAATTCACTCGACCTCTCGGGGAACGTGGGGAGATGTTAGTGGAGTCGATTACGTCGAGCGTGGAGAACTTTGACAGCACGGTTTCGCAGATGAACGAATTAGTAACCACACTAAATAATGCCGAAGGAAGCCTGCATAAAATTGTGCATGACGACGAGCTCTATTACAGCATCAAGCGGACGACGACGAACATCGAAGAAGCCACGAAACGAATGCGTCCGATTCTGAATGACCTGCGAGTCTTTTCTGATAAGATCGCCACAGACCCTCGTCAGTTAGGCGTCAGTGGCATGCTGGATCGCAGGCCAGCGGGTGTGGGAGTCAAGTCACCGTTGTGGTAAGCGTTGGGGAGTTTGCGGCGATTGAATCGAACGTCGCTGTGTGGTTGGCTGAGGTCCGTTTGGATTAACCGGCACAGAAGGATAGCTCTGGCGTAACGAACGGGGTTTGTTTCCAAGCGGAGCAATCACGCCCTGCCGAGCGCGTAGTTTTAGTTCCAATCCACGTTGAATCAACTCGTTCGTCGTGCGAATTCTCAACGGCACGAGCTGAAATTGAAGCAACCTTTCATCTCGAAATTCTCGACGCATGAGGTTCTCTGTTACAAAATCAATCCCGGGGATTTGGTACCAGGGTGGTTTGATTTCCCGCAAAACGGTTACGGTTTCATAACCATCTTTAACAATTTGGATTTTCCGAGTGCCGTAGTAAGTGAAGGAAGTGGAGACCGGGGTCACGCCTATTTCCTGATCATCGATATAGACCAACGCACCTGGTGGATTTGTCTTAATTGTAATTCGACGGCGTACCGCCGCATCCGTCGTCGTCGTAAACAGGCTCAACAGACATGCTGCAACTAGAACTGCGAATGTACTTCGAATCATGGTCACGGAATCCTTTGGAACTTAAATTGGCTGGAAAGTGTAACGATTACGGGTTTTATAGTCACTACCAATCGTATGCTGTACGCTTTTTCGGTGCTTCGGTATCCGATTTTGCCGAGAAAAGTTGTATAGTTTAGTAGTACTAACTGAATGAATTCGTTTCTCCGACAAGCTATAGCCTGCATGGTAAAACACGAGCATAAGTGGAATGATGCCCTCACTGTTATCGAAGTAACAGACAAAGGTATGCGCCGAGCAACCAATCAGGATAGTTCGGTTGTCGTTCTGCAGGGAGAAGAAGACGCTTACCAACAACGTGGGCACCTGTTCGTCGTATGCGACGGAATGGGAGCACATGCCGCAGGTGAATTAGCCAGTGGTGATGCAGTCGATCACATCCCTCACCATTATTTGGTGTACCAAAGCCTCTCACCACCCGAGGCACTTAAGAAGGCGATCATCAAAGCGAATGAGGAAATTCATCGCAAGGGCCAGGAAAACCTCGATTTTCATAATATGGGGACAACCTGCAGCTCCATCCTTTTGATCCCTCAGGGAATTATCTGCGGTCATGTCGGTGACAGTCGAGTCTATCGTCAACGTGGCAACGTGATTGAGCAGTTAACCTTTGATCACAGCCTGCAGTGGGAATTGAAAGCCAAGGGAGGAGATATCGAAAATGTCCCCTCCAATGTAATTACGCGTTCGTTGGGACCCAACGCTGAAGTGGAAGTTGATCTCGAAGGCCCCTTCCCTGTAAAAGCCGGCGATTGTTATCTAATCTGTAGCGATGGACTCAGCGGGGAAGTTACTGACAGTGAAATCGGCGCGGCGATGGCCACGCTCCCGCCGGAGCAAGCAGCTCAATTTCTGCTGGATCTGGCTAATCTGCGCGGTGGCCCGGACAACATCACGATTATTATCGTTCAATTTAAGGGCCCTGATTTCGTCACCGACGTCGAAGGTGTAGAGCAGATTGTCATAGGCAAACAAACCACTCCCAAAAAACCACTTAATCCGATTCTGCTTGTGGCGAGTATCTCGCTGAGTCTGGCAGGACTGTTATTGCTTAGCATTAATCCCATAGTTGGCATCGCCATGGCAGCGACGGGGATTGTGACTGGTCTGGTAGGTTTTATGTTGGGCCGGACAGGAGTGGAATCCGGGGAAACACTAGAACGGGATTACCGCTTTGGAAGCGGACCTTATACCAAAAACAACTGTGTACCGGATGCGACAATCTTGCAGGGATTAGGTCAAACGGCGAACGAAATCCGACAACTCGCTCAGGAGCATCCGGATAAATTTAACTGGGCACCTTTTGACGAAGCCTTCGTTGAAAGCACAGAGCAAATGCAAGGCGGCCAATTCGTGGAGGCTTTTCGAAACATTGCCCGAGCCATTACGTTCATTATGAACGAATTCCGTCGAGGCTAATCTTCTTCACAGCCATTGATGCTGACCAATTCTCTGTTTCCCTAATTACCAAATCTTGGTACATTTCCGAAGCGATTTTGTAACTTTTACAATCCATCGGAGTGATCACGTTGGGATTAATCTCTCGATACATCGGCTGGGAACTCATTAAAGCATTTGTGTTAACGCTTGTCGGAATAACACTGCTGCTATTAATCATACTTCTCACACAACGCGCAATTCAGGAAGGCCTGGGACCGGTACCCGTGTTGCGGTTGATCCCGTATTTGCTTCCGGATGTTTTACGAATGGCTATACCGGCCACGATGTTAATGGCAACCTGTTTGGTGTACGGGCGAATGTCCGGAGCGAACGAAATTGTCGCACTCAAAGCGAATGGAACATCTCCGATGGTGGCCATCTGGCCGGCTATTATCCTTTCCTTTTTGGTTTCCTTAGTTTCGGTTTGGCTAAATGATGTCGCAGTGACTTGGGGACGACGCGGAGTGGACCGTGTTGTGCTGCAGAGCTTCGAAGACATTGCTTACGGAATGTTGCGAACCCAACGCGCCTTTTCAACCTCTTCACTCTCTATTCATGTAAAGGACGTGCAAGGAGACACGTTAATCCGCCCCACCATTTCGATTCATAACAAAGAGAGTTCTCCTCCTGTTACCCTTGTCGCACAGAAGGCACACCTCAATCTAAATGCCGAAAATAATCAGCTAAAAATCATCCTGCAGGACACTCAATTTGATGTCGGTTCCGACTTTCAGGGTGAATGGCCAGAACAATTTGAATACGAGTTACCACTGACATCACTGGCCAATCCCAACGGAGAAGGCAATCGACCATCGGACACAGCGCTCAGGGAAATTGAAACCAAAATCACTCACCAACTAAGCAACATTCAGGTATTAAAACAAACACTTGCCTCGGAGGCTGGATTCCAATTATTAACTGGAGACCTGATGGGGCTTACCGGAGCAGGCTGGAAAAATAACGCCGAAGAATTACGTGTGGCTCATTATGCTCTGAATCGATATGAGGCCGAACCTTACCGCCGCTGGGCCAACGGCTTCTCATGCCTGGCCTTTGTGCTGATCGGAGCAATTTATGCCATTCGCAGACGCATCTCTGATTTTTGGACGTGCTTTGCAACAGTATTTTTCCCGATTGTTTTATTCTATTACCCTGTATTTCAATTCGGGGTCAACAAAGCGAAGGCAGGTGAACTACCTCCCTATAGTGTTTGGATGGGGAATGTATTCTTCTTCGTCGTGGGTCTCTTACTCATTCAAAGACTAATTAAAAAGTAGTAGGAGGGGCACATGAGATGGACAATTCGCAATAAAGTCATCATTTGCCTTGCTCTCTTGATGACGATCATTGGGACGCTGGCTTTTAGTGGTTTTCAGGGAGTGTATTCCTATCGACGTCTGGCTCGTAGTATCAGCCAACGTGCTGAAGAAATTCCTCTGGCCGAAACACTGATTGGTCATACCAAGCAACTCAGGAATTCCCTTGAATCATACAAATCCAATCCAGATCCCGATCGCCTGAAGATGGTTCGTCAGTTTGAGCACCAGATTCAACTTATCGCCAGCACGATGGAGGCTTACGAAACTGAATTGCATGGTGCGGAAAGCGGAGATCTCTCTATCAATGACACCGAACGTGAACTTGAAGTGGTGCATGAAATCCGTACGGAACTGGCAAATGCCAAATTACTACTAGCCACACCTCATGATTTGCAGCCACATCGATCCCTAGAAGCCTTTGAAACATCGATAACAGTTCTAACCGAAAAGACAGCACTCATACCGAGTATCCTGCAACAACGCTTAGGATCGTTTGTGGATGAAGTCCGCCTGGAATATCGAACATGGATTGTGATCACCTGGATCACCACGATCACCGCCACAGCATTACTCGTCCAGTTGATCCGACTGGGACATGCCTGGATTCTGAAACCCTTTAATAAACTCATTTCCGGTAGCCGTCGTGTTGCTCAGGGTGATCTGGAATTTCAGATTACGACTGACACCGATGACGACATGGCTGAGCTCGCCGATGCCATGAACAATATGACGAGAAACTTTCGGCTAATTCGTAACGATTTGGACGAGCAGGTCCAAGTTCGTACGAAAGAAGCGATCCGTAGTGAACAACTAGCCAGCGTTGGATTTCTGGCAGCGGGAGTATCTCATGAAATCAACAATCCGTTAGCCTCCATCGCAATGTGCGCCGAATCTCTTGAATCCCGCATGTTGGAAATGGCGAAATTAGTTGGTATGGATGTCGAGGAGTCTGATTACCAAATCATTCTCAAGTACCTGCAACGCATTCAACAGGAAGCGTTTCGCTGTAAGGGAATTACAGAAAGCCTATTGGATTTTTCCCGTGTAGGAGAGTCTCAGCGTCAGCAAACTCTAATTCAACCCATTATCGAAGACACGCTTGAACTAATTAAACACGTCGGAAAGTACAAAGATAAAACAGTTGAGTTTGAATGTGAACAAAGCAGCACGAAAGCGGTCGTGCACGCTCATGAGATAAAACAGGTGGTGTTAAATCTCATCACCAATGCGCTCGACAGTCTTGATGACTCCGGCATTGTCAGGGTCAAGCTCAGCGGTGACGACCGGCAATGCCAAATCACCATTACAGATGACGGTTGTGGCATGTCATCGGAAGTGCTGCAACAACTATTTCAACCATTCTTCACACGACGTCGCGATGGCCGTGGAACAGGATTGGGACTTTCAATTACTTATCGCATTGTGAGTGAACATGGCGGGACGATAACCGTTTCAAGTGACGGGCCCGGAACCGGGTCTCAGTTTATCGTCACGCTGCCCGCTCAGGAATGCAATCAGGAACATAACCTCGATGACGGAAAACAAAACCAAGTCGCCTAAAGGGCTGCATGTACTCTTCGCAGATGACGAAGAAGTATTGCAGGAACTTATCAGTTTTGAATTGCCCAGATTGGGGCATTCCGTCACGGTTTGCCCCGATGGCGAAACGGCCTTAGCTGCCCTGCAGCTGGATCGCTACGATTGCCTCATCACGGACCTCGATATGCCGGGCATGTCCGGGATCGATCTCTTAGGGAAGGCCAAAGAATTAGCGGAGCAACTCGAGTGTGTAGTACTCACCGGTAAAAGCACCGTCGAATCGGCCATCGCCGCATTGCGATACGGAGCATTCGATTATCTGACCAAACCCTGCAAACTCATCGAAATCGATGCTCTTCTACAGCGTATTCAGCAAAAACAACAACTCGCAAGGCAAATCAAAGCGGTTAGCCATCAACTCCAACGTGCACAAGGCAACAGCCAGCTGATTGGTAATAATCAGCTAATGCAACAGGTGCAGGCGTTGATCCACCGCGTGGCCCCAACCACTTCGACCGTCCTTGTACGAGGTGAAACCGGTACGGGTAAGGAACTGGTCGCAAGGGAAATACACAATCAAAGCACACGGGCTGACCAACCCTTTGTGGCTGTAAATTGCGGAGCATTACCTGAGAACCTTATCGAAAGTGAACTCTTTGGTCACTGTAAAGGTGCGTTCACCGGCGCTGATACTCAACGCTCTGGCTTATTCGAAATGGCCAATCACGGTACCATCATGCTGGATGAAATCGGCGAATTGCCAAAGAGTGTTCAGGCAATCTTACTACGAGTGCTCGAAAGCGGAGAGATCCGGCGCGTCGGTGACAATCAAACGTTTCATGTGGATGTTCGCGTCGTATGTGCGACCCATCGAAACCTTGAAGACATGGTGCAGTCCGGTGAGTTTCGCGAAGACTTACTCTTCCGTATCAATCCCTTTGAAATAGAAATCCCTCCGTTACGTTTACGGCGAGATGATATCGGCCGGTTGGCATGTCACCTTTATCATCGAAATCAGGGAGTACAGGAGAATTCAGAACTCGCTGTGAATGAAGTGTTTACCGAACCGGCGATTGTAGCTCTGGAGACCGCACACTGGAAAGGTAATGTACGGGAATTAGCGAATGTCATCGAACACGCGTCCATTCTTTGTGATCAATTACCTATTGGGCTATCACATTTACCACAACGCATGCATGCCCCGATAGACTCCACGGATGCTGACGCAACGGTAAGGCAAGAGCCTGTTGCTGGGCAAACGTTAAGAGAACTGGAAATGTGGGCGATCTCTCAGGCACTCGAGCGTCACGAGGGTAACAAACCTGAAGCGGCCAAAGAACTGGGGGTGTCACTCAAGACGCTTTACAACAAACTCAACAACCAATTAGATAAATCAGCGTAACGCCGACTACACTTGTCGAATGACACCAACGACAACACCCAGAACACTGGCACGCTTAACATAGATGGGATCCATCGCCGTATTAGCTGGCTGTAAACGAATCCGATTCTTTTCAGGATGCCAATACTTCAAGGTGGCTTCACCCTCATCGGTTTGCGCCACAACCATTTCACCATCCACAGCACTAGTCTGCTTCTTCACAACGACATAGTCACCATCAGAGATCTGGGCATCGATCATCGATTCGCCACTTACCTGAAGCACGAATTGCTCGGCCCCGTTAAAGAGTTCACTAAAATCAATGCGTTCACTCTGTTCAAAAGCCAAATGGGTCGGCCCGGCAGCAACCACTCCGGCTAACGGAAGGCCTCGCTGCTCTTCCAATGCTTCCTGGGTCAGCTCTATCGCTCTGGATTTATTCTTATCCCGTAGAATGAGCCCCTTCTTTTCCAGTGCTCGTAAATGCCCCATGACTCCGTTGGGCGATTTAATACCGAAGGCATCAGCGATTTCCCGCACCGTGGGTCCGTAACCTCGCTGCAAAATGTTTTCACTAATAAACTCGAAGATGGATAGCTGTCGTGCTGTGAGTGTGTCTGTGGGAGCCATATCCGGTTTCACTCCATAACCCTACTGGAAAGCAAACGTCCTTTTTTACTATCGGCATTATAGTGCACGCCTGTACACTTACAACAGGTGAATTGTACAAAACCATGTTGCTAATCCCACAAAAAAGCCGTGAGTAGCTTATTACCACTCACGGCGTAGAGTTTGAACCGACTTTGGGGTGAGAGATTAGTCTTCCACGCTAAATTCATGTACGGTGACATGGTGGTACTTTTCACCCGGTTTCAAAATCGTTGTGGGGAACGACTTGATATTGGGGGAATTTGGATAGTGTTGCGTTTCCAGGCAGAACAGCGTTTGGTAATCGTTGCCGCCACTGCTTTCGTCACCGGTGAGGAAGTTTCCGGAGTAAAACTGAAGGCCAATCTGATCGGTGTAGATCTTCATGACTCGTCCGGACTTTGTATCTTTGACCGTAGCCGCCAATGCTCTCTTACCATTCTGATTTCTCAGGGCATAGCAATGATCGTATCCATTGGGATCAAGATTATTCTCTTCAATACGTTCACCAATCTTATGGAACGTTCGGAAATCCAGCGGTGTCCCTGCAACATCGTTCAGTTTGCCGGTAGGAATGAGACCTTCGTCCACATCAAGCGACTTATCTGCTTCCACTTTCAAGAGGTGATCGTGAATCGTGCCACTGCCAACTCCGCCAAGATTCCAATAATTGTGATTGGTCAGATTCACAGGCGTTGCCTGATCGGTGGCTGCTGTTAGATCCACCACCAACTCGTTGTTGTTCGTGAGCAGATAGGTTGCTTTGATCGCCAGGTTACCCGGATAGCCTTCTTCTCCGTCTTCACTGAGGTAGCTGAATTCAACACCAGAAGCTCCGGACCGTTTTACTGGCGTACCAGTCCAAACGACTTTGTCATAGCCTTTTTCACCACCGTGTAAGTGATGATCTCCATTATTGGTTGCTAAAGTGTATTCCTTTTTGCCAATCGAGAATTTTCCATTCGCAATGCGGTTACAGAACCGTCCCACCGTGGAGCCAAAATAGGGATGACCCGCAATGTAGCTATCGAGGTTATCAAAGCCGGCATTAATATTGGCAAAGTCACCATTTTTATCGGGCGTTTCTACAGAGACGACAATCGCTCCGTAATTTGTCATTTTGACTGTCAGCCCATTCTTATTGGTAAAGGTGTAGAGACTAATCTTCTGTCCATCGGGGGTTTTACCCCAGGCTTCGACTTGAACTCCGGTTTTATCTGCCGCCTGCAGGACGCTGGTCAATGTCAGGCACAGGAAGGCTATAAGACCAATCCATTGTGAATTCCGACGCATTAAAATACTCCTCGAATCTATATCTATTAAGATCTATTAGGTTCAGAGTGACAGCTACCAACCGTCACTCCGGGAATGCTTCTAGTGAGACCTCTATTATCGGTAGCATTGGGCGCGGAATCAATCCTCTGCATCGTACACCGTAGCGGGAATCACCAACTGGGTTGCCGTTAATAGAAAGCGAGAAAGAGATGAAGATGAATTACAGTAAGCTCTCGAGCAGTAATCGCATTTTTCTCATCTCAGCTGAATGTTCGATACCAGGCATTTCGACGACATCGACACAGAGTGCCCGTCGATAGTCTTCAGCGGCCAACTGAGCGATGACTTTTCCGTAGTCGACTTCACCCTGTCCAACCTTCACCTGGAAATCCGAGGCATTCGTATCTCGAAGATAGACGTGACCCACATAAGGCTGGACTTTATCGGTATCCTTACCAGCATCCGGTCCGCAAATGTAGATACTCGGATCAAACGCTAGCCCCAGATTATCGACATAATCACAAAGCAATTTAATGGTATCCGGGTCAGATGCCTGTCGTCCGCTTTGGTTACGAATACAGACTTTCGCTCCGTAATCATCCGCAATGGTCACTAAACGGCGCAGGTGTTCCACTTCTTCATTGAATGGCGTCCCCAACTCTGCTGACGGGACATTGAGCGTCACAACTTTACAGATCCGTGCCAACTCGCAGATTTCTTCAAATTGCTTATAGTGCTCATCACCTGTGGCACCAATTCCAACATCGAAGCTGGTGAGTTCCAATCGATGGGATTTTCTAACGATCGCATGAGCTTCATTACGATCTCGACATACATCTGCCGGTGTAATGTGACCGCTGTCATCGGTAATGGCGATTTCAACAGCCGTGTATTCTAAATCTGCAATACGTTGCAAAGCATCATTCAAAGAGAAATCCGGGAAACTTGTAGTAGTCGCAGCAACGATCAAAACGGCACTCCTTCTCCGTAGGCACGTCCACCCAGGGAGTTGTTCAAATTCGATTAATAATCGCTAATAGGATACGAATTGGAGCCGGTTGAAGACAACACCGAAGGGGACAGTTCAACAAACTTTAGGCCGGTTTTCCCCTGTTTTAACCGAGGGCATTGAGAATGCTTCTTCCACGCTACGAATCGTCGCTGTTGGCCGAGAGCACGCGTTGGATCACCTCAGGCATCCGATACTGAAAATAAAACCTACGCAATATCGGGAGCACTTGTTGAGGTGGCTGGCGATCTAAATAGTTGCGATGTTCATTGGACAACTCCGAGCGATAGAATTCCAGTAATTCGTCATCCGTCACAGCTTGCATACTCTGAGCAACAAAGGAGTAATATCCCCACCGCAAAACCAATCGTAATCGTTGTTGGTCACTTTCAGCAGACGCGTAAAGTACTTCGGCGGTCTCGGACATCGACCCAATCAAATCGGTTACGTCCATATCCCAGTTTTGAAACCATTCTTGCCACAACGAATCACCATGCTTCCGTAGTAAAGCAAAAACAATGATCGTTGCTCGTTGTTTATCTTCGGTGGTTGCAGCAATTAAAGCCTGCGTCCTGCCGTCTTCGATCATTTTACCGAGTTCATCTATTTTTTGAGTCTGAGCGACCAGCCATCTGTCATACCACTGCGCAACCGCTGTGAGATCCGTACCACTGAGGTTGGTATCCAGCAGTTCCTTAAATCGCTGCTCACGTTCGGCTTTGACAAGATGCACCACCTCCTGCAAACGCTCTTCAACAGGCAAGGCCTGAATACGTTGTCTTTCTTCCGAATCTAATGATAGTAACCATTGTGTATAAGATCTCATGATAGCTCTGAGCTTGTCCGTACGCCCGGACGCATTAAGCTGCTGATTGAAATCCCGATACTGTTGCCTTTGCAGTTCGGTCAGTTGATCGAACCTGACTTTCTTCTGTTGTAATTCGTTGCGTTGTTCGGGCGCAAGCTGTTCAAGTTGTTCTACCGTGCGTGGAAGATTCTGCTGCCCTAACGAGACAGGCAAGCCGAGAAATGCCAGGCAGGAGCTCAGCAAAATCAGTGCATTCCATCTACTCTTCATCACTTGCCCCTTCTTTATCAAAAACACCGGATTGTTCGAGTTTTTCTAGAAACTCAAACTCTTCAGTGAGGCGATATTGATCGAATTCCGAAATCACTTCGATATCCCTCAGGATTTCGCGGTGTCCCTGGCCAAAGTACCAATCACCTAACCACCACCCCAAACCGGTGGCCAGTAAGGTAATTACCAGGCGCCAAAGGATCGTTTTTCCTTTACCGGGCTTGATCCACTGTTTTGTTTCCGCCAATTGCTGACGTGCGTTAAGCGTTACAAATTCAACGGTGCTGCGAGTGAATGCTTCATCGCGGTTAGCACGTGGAAGTTCATCAAGCAAATCCCAGGCTTGCTGTAACTGTTGCAGGCGAAGCCGGAATTCAGGATCATCAGAAAGTCGACGTTCAACGTCACGACTGGACTGATCATCTAATTCGCCATCTAAATAAGCCACTAGTTGCTGGCTGTCCTGATCACTCACTTCCGAATTCAACAATTCATTCGACGGTCGCTCTTTATCCTGCGAAGACATTACGATTCACCTCCTTCCTCATCCTCAGTACTGTTGAGCGTCTCACCCACCGATTCCGGGAGGATTCCTTCCTGAATATAAGGGGCTAGAATATCCTTCAAATTCACTCGGGCCCGCGACAACAGACTTTTAATGGCCGAAACACTGAGTTCCATGGACTGAGCAATTTCTTCATAACTCATGCCCTCGAATTTCGATAATAGCAACGCCATCCGCTGTCGATCGTTAAGAGACCCCATCGCCGCTCTAACTATTTCAGCCCGTTCGATCTGATCGATTTGTCGAGTCGGCATAAGCCCACTGGCTTCCTTCACCATATGCGTCAGTGGCTGAGCGGATAATTCGCCATGCGATTGTGCCACGACATTGACCTCTTTTCGTCTGGCGAGGCTACGACGTGCATTACTGGCAACATTATGTGCAATCCTGTAAAGCCAGGTGGAAAACCTGGAGCCAGCCGTGTAACGCTTACGCGCGCGATAGATTCGCAAGAAGACTTCCTGTGCTAAATCCTCTGCCATACTACGCCGACCCACCATGTTTTCGAATATCGAGACCAATCGGGCCTGATATCTGGAAACCAGTTCTTCAAACGCCGCAGCGTTGTCATCGCGCACCTGAAGCATCAACCGGACATCCGGATCCAATTCAGCGTAATCGATGGTGGAGGCTTCGGGTTTATTCAAATTCGTTGACCGGATCTTAACTTGATGAGTCCGGAATTCAGTTTAATTGAACACCGAAGGCAAAACAAAACGATGCATTACCTCTGATCTTGAATTAAACCACATGAGTGGCTAGTTGTTTCGTTGCTGTTTCTTTTCATCGATATATTTCTTTCTCAACAACGAATATTCTTCTTTCGACGGTAGAGTGTCCTGGGAATTCCCCGTTGGCTGAGCCTGATCAAAGAGGCGTTGCAAAAATTGGCGGCACCAACCACAGCCTGTACCTGCGCCAAAACACTCATTAATCTGAGACGCCCGCCGCGGTTTTTCCACCCGGATATAATTGGTTACTTTGCGTTTCGAGATATGAAAGCACAAGCATAATTCGTCATCAGGTTGCATGACTCTATCCTTCGGCTCCTAAGGCAATTACCAAACCGATATCACACGCCAGCAAATACTCTTTCAGATCCAGTGTTTCAGTGACCATATGAGCGTTGAGTTGACCACATCCCATCGAAACGGTTGGTACTCCGTGCTTAGTAATCCAATTCGCATCAAGTCCACCATTGGCGAGCATAAAGACGGGTTGCTGATTCTGTGACTCGATTACACGCTTCGCAATCCTCACACAGGGTTCCTTCACTCCTAACTTGAACGAGTCGTAATCCAGGAATCCTTCAATACTAACGCTTCCACAGTCTCCCTGTACGTTTTTCACTTTTCTGGCCGCACGCTCGAATGCCTTTTCGATTTCCCGAACGATCCGCTTACGAAAACTCGCATTATGGCTGCGTGCTTCAGCCCTTACATAGACATGATCTGTAACGACATTCGTCGCATCTCCCCCCTGAACAATCCCAACATTGGATGTGCCAGCCTGCTTGCCTTTGGAGATAGCTCCGTGCCATCCATTCTG
>CETM01027595.1_pt1 | contig 23338 bp, 19 predicted proteins | sample 361451 | NCBI WGS metagenome assembly CETM01 (sample SAMEA2622690, study PRJEB7988) | marine metagenome | isolation source: saline water (ENVO:00002010), including
CTTTTTTTGGGAATTATTGCGATTTTTATCGGATACACTACTGCTGAACCGCAGTCTGGTTTCTCTGGTCTTGGGAATGCCATACTTTTTCTCGGCGGTATAATTTGTAGTTTTGTGGGATTATCCTTTATCACGGGATGGTTTAGTATGTGGCAATCCGGAAGCCTGTATGATTCTGAATACTATTGGTCAGACATCATCGGTAGTGTGATGGATGATGATCTAAACACTGACCTTGATCTTGGGGCAACAAAATTAGAAGATTTGGAGTTTGGAGACGAATTGATTGGCCAATCAGAGTCAGATACTAATTCGGAATCAGACACAGGACTGGGTGGTTCTCTAAAGCTCGTCATTGGGATTTCTGCAGGATTGATTATTCTACTGAGTTTAGCCATTGCAGGACTATGGATATTCTCAGAGGCTGCAAATATCACGATTGGTGGACCGCCCTCTGCATTACTGACCTGGGAAGACGAATATAGAGATATGACCGGAGTAGATGCTGTTTCTGGCGATGGCACAGGAGTAGTACTGTGTGTAGTAGATTCGGGAATTGACCCGAATCATCCAGACTTACAGAAGATGAATCTTGTCGGATGGTATGATGCAATCGGTGATTCAGATTCTCCCTACGATGATCAAGGACATGGGACTGCAATGGCTGGAATCGTTGTAGCTCAAGATGGATTGACAGGAAACGCGCCCGGAGTTGACCTGCTGGTCGCTAAAGCGATTGATGAGCAAGGAGTTGGTAATGACGACCAGATTGCAGAGTCTGTAGATTGGTGTGTGGCCAGTCAGGCAGATGTAATCTCTCTGAGTCTAGGGGGTGCTCAAGGCTTCGGCTCTGGGTTGTTTACCACAGATGCACTAGAGGCTGCAGTTGAGGATGCCATCGACCAAGGGGTGTATGTTGTGGCGGCAGCTGGTAACGATGGAGAAGATGATGATGGAGATGTCGAGTCACCTGGCTCAGTCGAGGATGTAATCTGTGTGGGCGGAGTCGCCCGCACGGGTGCAATCTGGACTGGTAGTTCACAAGGTGACAACGATGGTAGAATCTGGCCCAATCCAATTTTCCCAAGAAGTGATCCCGACAAGAAGCCGGAAGTGGTCGCCCCGGGACACGAAGTTCCAATTCTGATGGCAGGAGGACTTAGTTCTGGCTCTTGGTGGGGATGGTCTAGTGGTACATCTGCATCTACTGCTTGGGTTTCTGGTGCTTTGACACTCATCCTAGAAGAACACCCTAGCTTACAGCGTGAAGGTGGTTCTGGCGGACCCGGGGCGGTATCTCAGATGAAGGAATTAATCAGTGGTAACTCACAGATGAAAGAAGGCCAGAACGAGCATGATGATCATTACGGATACGGTTTGCTGAGAGTTGATTTATTGCTCGAAACATTGGGTAACTCATCTTCTTCGATGTTCGACATATCTAATCCTTTTCAGGCAAACAGCGAAGATGTGAGCGAGTCGGTTCAGGTGCGACGTAGTACTGCTAGAGTTCCACCAGTCAGTTCCACAAATCCTAGAGAATGATTCTCGCTGACATCCTTGACGAAAGATATCCATTGATTGAATGATTCGACCTTCTTTTGGGCGGGTGTCATCTCAGAAGGCGAGTCTGAAACGCCGACATCACCAGTAGGGACCTCTGGCTCCTGCACTAACAGGACTCCTCCAGATGAGAGTAGATCAAATGCTGATTTGGCCGTCGAGGCCCTCTCATCTTCTGTAACATCAACAACAACGAGGTCGATAGGCAATGGCAGAGGAGAGGGTTTAGCGTTTTGAGGAAGGGCCGCAGTTGCCGCTGACCACGATGTTGCTTCTGCAGCCAATTCGTTCCAAGGCATTTGGATTATCTGTGTCCAATTCTCGGCCCCGTGTCTCCTGATGAGTCTGTCAATAATCACTCCGAATTTTCCTCCCGGTTCGATGATTCGAAAGTTATCTGGCTTGGGCGGTGGAGTTTCAGGAGGATTAGCGGGGTCTCCGCACCACATGTCAAGTAACCATGCAGATAGATGTCCAATCCCGCCTCCAATCAATACCGCATTCTTTGCAGGTATTCGGCCTGAGATATCTCTTATTCTGGCTCGTATCGAGCGCGGTAATGGGCGCAGACTCATGTGTAGCATCTGCTCTCCAATTCCAGCTGCGATTGCTGGCTCTGAATCTCCTCTATCAATATCCTCAGAGAGTAGTAAAGAGAACATCTCTTCTTCTGACATTTGAGGGAGTCCGAAACCACCATCTCCTTCGGACATAGTATCTGCTCTAGGTGACTTCTATTCAATCATCGCATTGGATGGCTTCAAGTGGGCGATGACTGCCGAACACACATGACAGGCAGTCCTGATGAAGATACGGGGCCACAGATTGCCGAGTGCATGAATTGCGCCAAGTCTACTGAGCATGAGGTGCTTCGTAGAACTCCTCGTGGAAGTGGATTTGATGTTCTGGTCAGATGCGTAGAGTGCAGTAAGGTCCAGACGGTCGTAATCCGGCCACCCAGAGCAGTTAGAGTAGGCTTCACCCTATCGGAGGGAGCTTCTAGCAGGGCCGTAGAGATCGAGGTTGACGAGGACGAGGTGCTTGCAGTAGGGGAAGTCTTTGAATGGGACTCGGCACACTGGGAAGTCACTAGAATCGACAGCGATGGATCAAGACCGAGAAAGGCCCTTCCTGCTACTGAAATCATAGCTGCATGGGCTGTACGCCGAGACAGAGTAATTGTCAGAATCACCATGACTGAAGGAGAAGATAGTTTGTCCGGTAAAATGGAGTGCGATCCCGCGCAGGAATTCTCATGCGGCAATGTGATTGAGGTCGAAGGTAGGCCTTGGAGAATCAGGGCACTCCACACTGGCAAGGGTAGAACTCTGCGGGGCACGAGGGCGGCTTCGGACCTACGGCGAATCTATCTGCATCCCATTGATTCAAACTAGCGCTTGTTTGTCCACGGCATCAGCAGTGCCTTAGTCACATGGAATGCAATTTCAGGATTCTCTCTAAGGCGGCGCATGCTATACTCATACCACTTGGTACCGTATGGGACATATACCCTTGTGATATGTCCTTGTTCGGAGAGTTTGCGTCTGACATCTCCTCTGACTCCGAGTAAGAATTGAAATTCGTATCCCGGGCCTTTACCAGCGCACACATTAGGTGGTTCAGTGTGTCTCGGATCAGGCTTATCTGGGCCCATGTCCCGGCTCTTCAAGGCGGCTAGAGAGTATGCAATTACAGGATTATCATGCGATGCGATAGCAGTGTATGCTCCAGAATCTAACATAGCATCGATTGAGTCGTTAGTAGCATGCACAATATCCCAATATTTGGCGTGGGCAATGTTCTCGGGTTCTAGATAGATTCCTTTGCAGATTCTGAAATCCGAATTCTTACCAGTAGCAGCGTAAATATCGCCGATGTCAGATAGAGTGCGCAACAGTCTGCCTTGCAGAACTACTCCGATGTTGTGAAGTCCTTTCTCATGGAGGGTAGTACAGACATCGATGGTTTGGTCTGTTACTCTGTGGTCTTCCATGTCCAAGCGTACGAACATGTTGTGATTCGCTGCCTTCTTGACTAGATTCTCTATGTTGATTAAAGCTGCATCGGGATCAATTAGAAGGCCGAATGCAGTGGGTTTAATTGAGATATTTGCATCTAAATCGTTCTCCACAATAGAGTCTATCAAATTCGAGTATTCTTCGATAAAGAATTCAGCCTCTTCCATTGAACTGATTTCCTCGCCTAGAACATCAACGGTGAAACAGGCACCTTGGTCGGTCATTTCACGCATTAGAGAAATTGCACTTTGCATGTCAGAACCGGCGACATATCTCTTCGATACCCAACGGATTAATGCCTTGGGAGTAATCGGCATCAAGCCGACTACCAACTGTCCGAACAGTCTCATCAGCACTCTGCAAGACTGGACAAGCCTTCACAATTGCGAGTGCTAATTCAGGTCATTTCCCCGTCTTACTGGTACCTCTAACTCTTCCAAAAGGCTCAGAATTGCTGTTCGCTGCCAGCCCTTGAACGACTTTCTATCGAGATACGCGAAGAGATTTCCTCCCGGGAATGCTGCTCTAGTTGATTCAACTGAGACTTGAATCGAATGTCTCCATGATCCTGTGGGTTCCTGTTCATCTTCTGAAGTTTCAAATGGAAGAGCATAGTTGGCCAACAGGTGACCTGCCCATAGATTCGTATCTGACAAAACCGCCTTATGTCTTGGCGCATAGTGACCCCCTCCTAAGCCGATCATAACATCTCCACCTTCTCGCCATGAAACCGGTTCTGATTCTTTGAGTCCTAGATTTTGTGCGATAACACTGGCCCAAGCATCGGCCGCTTCCTTACTATTCCACTGCTCCTCGGTTGAGCCTATTTCGATATACAGAGTTGGTTTTGTCAAAACAGGTCCGTGATGGGTGGTCTCTAGAGTCAAGTCGTACTCCCTGTCTAGGCCGCGCGACCTGCCTTCAGCCAACATGCCTCTGAATAGCGAAGCAAATCTTGGAGAAGGGGGGACTACTGTACCCTTCTTGCCTCCGGCTTGACCTTTTTCTCCGTGAGGAGTCTCTCCTGGAATTCCTATTGCGTGAAGCGTCAGAGCAGGAGTATTTGTCGCCGATACATGCCTAGAGAGAATCAATACCTCTTCGATATTACAATCAGCATTTTCCTCATGGATTGAATCAATACCATCTGCATGGATGTGCAATTCCTCGATGAGAACTAGGTGGATTTCGCGTTCTAGGTGTTGATGCATGGTACCATGAGGAAGAACTGTTGGCCCTGACCAGCCGCCTAGTTCGAGCATCGCTCGATATAGATTGAGAGATGCACCGTCCTGAGAGGAGGCGAGTAACAGTATGGCCATGTCTCGCGATGGGGGCGCTCGTATAATCTCCATAGCCACACCTTCAAGCACCAGTGGCGCGAGGAACCGGTGTGCAAGATACTCGGTATGACTTCCAGCCGATGAGGGTCGACCATGGTGACGAGACGAATATACTAGTCGGGTGCTCGGGAGAGTTACTGAGAATAGATCCTGACGGCACTCCAATGTATGAGCCCGTCACACCGTTCCCGGCTAATGTCTCAGACGGAGTGGTCATTGGAGAATCATGGATTGGAACTTGGGTTGATCCTGAGTTGAGAGAAGCCAGAATGGCTGCTTTGCCATTATTAGGAAAATGGGAAGACGGAGCAGGTAGGCAGCAATTGAGAGAACATCCCAATTCCGAGATATTGATGCCTGCATCATCGATTTGGTCTAGGCGTCTCGATGCCGAACCCATGGCGCTCACGCGTGTTGCGAATGGCGTGGTTTTTGCGACCTTGAATAGAGGCATCTACATGATTGACGAAAAAGCACAGGAGTTTTGGCGGACCTCCTACCCTCAGTGGCCCAATCTAAGGAAATTCCAATACACTGACACTCTAGTTTCATGTACTGAGTTTGAGGGCAGAATAGCAGTCTGGTCTAGATCCGGAACTATCACTATTCTTGATGCGAAAGACGGGTCTTTCATTTCCAACCAAGTCGTTTCACTGACTGGCCCATTAGCAGGGGTTGAATATAGCAAAGATGGAGGTTGGCTCCTAATTCTGGAGAATGGTGGCATTTGTCTACTGAGTGATTTGCAGAATACACCTCAACTGGTGGACACCCCTGGTCCAGTCTTCGATGTACGATTTGCTAATGGTGGATGGAAGTGGACAGGTTGGAGACATGATGGCTACAATGACGGGCAGAAATCAGAGACGGTCGATAGACGAGATATCGGAATCGCACTGGTAGGAGAGAATGTCATTACAAATGATGGAAGATTGGATACTTTCAGAGTCTAATCACTCATCTTAACGGTGTAACCACACTTTCCACATGACTTTCGATCTTTGTGAACAGCAAGGAAGACACCTGGCCCACATCCTTCCTCGGGGCAGAACTCTCCGTTTCGTTTCAATTCGCCACCCTCTACAGAGTACTTTGAGTGCTTAGCATTAGGATTTGGTCCATCTCCCATCACTCATCGCCTCCCTCGGACTCTTCCTCTTCAGGGGTTTCTTCTGCGGCCTCTTCCTCGGCGGGTTCGGATTCAGAAGTTGGAGGTGTAGAATCACTCTCTGAGGAATGTCTGGTTTTGACATACTCAGGTTCGAGTTCAGCAGACTCTGCCGACCCGTAGACAAGTGCCATTCCTGTAGTCTGAGCCATTCCAAATCTTGTGTTCACATCCTTGACGAAAACGAGCTCTTCCTTGGCCCCAGGTTCTGCCCTAGCGGCAGCGGCCCTGATGTCTGTACGAGATGGAGTAGGTGAGTTGGCATGGTTCCAGACGAAGTGTATCTCGACTCTGTCCAATAGTGGATTCTCTTTTCTTTCTGTGACTTCCATCTAGAAACCTCCTCTATCGGATGTTGACCTTCAGGGCATAATTACCCGGATCTGAGACATTCAGCCTCTTGGCGACCTCTGAGCGATGAGGGTCGAGAATTACGACAAAACCCTGCCAATCGGTGGTTACAGGAGCCCCGGGGCATTGCATGCACTGAGGCGGGTCAGTTTTCTTCTCCGGATCTGGGAGAATCCTATTGCACTCGCCGCATGCAAAGGGTTGCTTGGCCATCTCAATCTTCCTCCTCGCCAAGCCAGTCGAATGCACCTAGCCCTTCCATCTTGCAGTTCAGGCCAATCTTGGACGATCTTGGGTCGTTCTGATTGATAGACTTAGAAACAATCCTAGATCGAACTGGAGATCCTTCCTCGAGGTGCTTACCACTCTGAGTGCCCTCAATTCTCTTACTTTGGACTCCAAGATGAACTTGTACAGGTTCATCAAGAATCTGTGACTTGTGGAGTAGGGCCTCTACGGGGCCAATCCTGACGAATGCACCATATTCGGATATCTCCGAAACTGCTCCGTCGATTACCTCGTTATTCTCCATAGTGAAGATTAGTGCCTTGAAGCGAACATTTTGGTAAATCGCCCCGTCACCGTGGATAATTTTTCCCCTTCCTACTGCCTCATGATCGAAGGTCAGAAGAGTGTAATCTTCATTCTCATCGAAACGCCCCTCAAAGGCATCGTGAGCTAGTTCGTCTATGTGCTCTTCCAGCTTTCTTCCTGCACGAATATATTCTGCAGGAATGCGTATAGTGTCCTCCCTTGTTATGAGGCTGTACATGTTTCCAGGCTCCTAATGAACTCGGCCAAAGGACAGCCAAAGGAAGGGAGTTTGCCTCCCGTCCCTCATCGGCGGTACCTCTGGAGGAGAGTTCCTTGTGACTCGGCGACCGACCCGTCCTGTATAAGCGCAACGGATGGAATGTTCCGTTCGGCTAAACCCTCAGTGCTTTCAGACCGTAGGTCTGAGTGAGGTTATAGGGCGAATGTTCAAGTGGATTCGGAATGCCATCTCGTATTCTGATGACATCGTGCCCACATGTGTCCCGCACCTCAAAGCTACGTAAAGCGGCTTTAGGAGTGGCCTTGTTGCTAGCAATGTCGCTGTCGCCTGCTCTATCATTTGATGATGTTGGACCTAGATCCGAGACCGGGGATGGAACTCAAGAAGCATGGATAGACGGAGGGCAGCCTTGGCCACAAGCAGGTAGAACTTCGGACAGACTGGCAGCAGTTCCACCTCATGGCCCCGAGGGAGGTGCTGGAGATGATTCTCCGCAAGATGCTGTAGAACTCAAATCAATCGTTGAGCCTTCTATCAATTGGGCCTATGGCTCATACACGATTGGGACAGATGCGCTTTCGACCCCTATTGCAGATTTTTCCGCCTCATTGAACATTGGAGAAGGGGCATCGCAGCGCTGTGCAGGAGGATCTCTATTCACCATTCTAGTCCAGAAGGCTTCCTCTTCTGATCCGACATACCTGAGAATTATCGAAGGAGAAGATGCTGAGTTGGCTTGGGAAGCTGACTTGGGGCAAACTGAGTATGTGAAAGCGGCTCCGATGGTTGTCGATATCGATGGAGATGGAATGCAGGAAGTACTCGTCGTATACGATGACTCTGCTGGAGATTTGAGAATTGACGCGTGGTCCCCTAGGCTGACTTGCTCGGTTACTGGTTGGGCTACCTCAAGTGATTCTAGTGAACTGATGTGGAGCTGGATAGATACCGGCCTCTTCATCAGTAGTCCAGATGGACCCTATACATCATCGACTCTTGGAGGCCATAAGCCAACAACTCAGCCGTTGTTGGCAGATCTTGACTTCGACGGAGATGCTGAACTAGTTATTGCCGCGATTGAGGATACCTCCGATAAAAGTCCCCAAGTGATAGCACTGGGGATGTCTGACACTGGAGCCACTCTACTGTGGGATAACACTCTCGACAAGGGTACACACCCATCTGATCCTGCTTTCGCCCGGACTGATGACAATACTGGATTCGTCCTTCTAACTACGATTCAGGATAGTACGGGCTCGATGTGGGTCTGGAAACTTGATCATGATGACGGTGAAGACAATTGGGGAGGATATTCCCTAGGCCCAGGAGAGAGCAATAGCGACTCTGCCCCGCATGTCAGACTTCCCGGACCAATAATTGCAAATCTAGATGGACAGAACGATCCGGAAATGATTCTTACCATACCTACTGACTCAGATGGTCAGAGTTCGGTCGACGGCGCTGAATTCATCGGCATGGAGATTGGCAGTGCTGCTGAGATTTGGTCGTTTGAGGCATCGAACGGATTTGCAGATGCGCCTCCGACAGCCGTAGATACAGACGGAGATGGGCAACATGATAGAGTCTGCTGGGTTACCTGGTCCGAAGAGAATATACTGACTAGGCATGGACACGCGGGCTGTCATGACTTGGGTACTAATCCAAGTCAGGCTTGGGTAAAGAGTCTGGAAAGAGAGGGAGGTAACACGAATGATGAGATTGCACTCTCTCCTGCCGCTTGGATGGATATTGATGATAGTGGAGAGCCTGAGTTATTGGTCGCCTTCGGACGCAAAGTCTGGGCCTATGATGGAGAAGACGGGACAGTAGCCGATATTTGGGGCGGTTCAATCACAGTCTCACACAGAACATGGGCCGCGCCTTCTTTTGCAGACATAGATGGAGATGCTACCCTCGACATGGTGATTGGCGATACTGTCATTTCGCATGCTGTCGCCGATATCAGGCCTCTACTGGATTCTCGTGGCATAGACTTCAGTCCGAGTGAGCCTGATCCAGGAGAGCAGGTCACCGTTACTGCCTGGTTCGAGAACTCCGGTACTGCCGATACTGATGATCAGACAGAAGCTAAATTGTACGCAAATGGAGAATTAATTGGTGTTTACGAAGCTGGAGTAATGGAGCCGGTTGACCCTACTGGAGATGGGAGCATCGAGTCATTCAGTACCTACTGGAGTGGCCCCCTAGGGGAGCATGAGTTTGAGTTGATTCTTGATCCTGGCTCAAATGTAAGTCAATCTAGAAGGGACAACGATGCTCAGACGGTGTCTTTGACTATCGTCCCTACATACAATGCCAGTTTCGAGATTCCTAGCGAGCCAGTCAGAGTTGACCCGGGCTCATCTACAATTACTCTTCCAACTGTTCGTTCAACAGGTAGGCTCGCAGGAACTTGGAGCCTAAGTGTAGACGGCAGTGGCTTACCTGAAGGTTGGAGTTGGCAAGATGAGACAGGCGGAGGTATGAGTGCTATCGAGATCGGAGTTGACCAGACATGGAGTCCAACATTGAGGGTTATGGCACCTGCAGACGCTCTAGGCTCTGACAATGGCCACCTTGGATTGACTCTGACTCTGGATTCAGACCCGCAGAACTACAGCGCCTACGCAACACTACCAGTCGAAGCGAATCGCACAAGAGGCCTGTCACTCAGAGGTCCGGATGGAACTGCGTCCAGTTCTGGATACGGGCTGATCGGTGGCGAAGCGGATGCTTGGATATTAGTGCACAATCTAGGCAATGCAGATGAGACTCCGATAATTCAGGTAGGCGGAACTAGTTGGGGAGATACAGATGAAGATGGTCAAACAGACAATGTAGTCAGCTTGTATGACTTGGAAGGTAACTCATTGCCTGCTCTTAGCTTATCTGCAGGCGAGGTAAAACTAGTCACTGCGAGATTGAATGTCCCTTCTAATGTTGAACTTGGCGACTCTGTGAGTACACAAATGACCATGTGCGTAGGGAGTGGAGATGAAGAAGAGTGTTCTACCATATCTCTATCCTTTGAGGCATCAGGAGTGGTTGCTGATGCACATCAGCGAAGTGTTCCTACGAGTGGCCTACAATGGGAAGTCGTGGCAGAAATGCCATCCAACTCCGGGCAGTTGACTTGGTCTTTGTCCGACTCTGGAATGGCGATTGAGGGTTGGATTTGGAATGCTTCAGGGAGTCTTACCATTCAGGGAGATTCTGTTGTTATGTCAGGATCCCCGGGAGGCCTTGCTTCGGGTTACTTACACCTAGATTTACCAGCCAATTCTCCTCCTGCATTCCATCCCTTCAGTGATGCTAGTTCCGAGTCTTCAAGTCATGTTCTACGCATGTCTTTGGAAGTCCTTCAGATACACCGTGCATCCATACTCATTACCTCTCCGACTGAACAACCGCACACAGTAGATGTCGAACAAGAGACCCTGGTCATGATTAGATTGGAAAATCCTGGCAATGGAGCAGACTCATTCCATTTGAGTCATGAAGTAGTGATTGATGAAAATATCACAGAAGATCCTGGTGTCTCAGTATCCTTCTCAAATCAACAGGTTACACTTGGTGCTGGCAGCCTCACCAGTATTCCAGTGATGGTTACATTGCCAGATACAACTCCAGCAGGACATCCGGTAGGTGTTTCTATCATCATGACATCTCAAGGCAATTTGGAAGTGAGCGATTCAGATATTGTCCAACTACAGGCGAGACAAGACCATAGATGGGAGTTGGAGGCAATGTCAGACGGTAGTCCCCTCAATGAAGGAGGATACTATGCAGTGGAGCCTGGATTTGTTTTCTCAGTTGAAATTGTAGCGACAAATGAAGGCAATCTAGTTGATGATTTGGATTTGCAAGTCGGATATAATCTGAGTCTGATTGGAGACGATGATTCATCAGACTGGATAATTGAGGGTAGTTCTGTCGAGGGTGTAGGAGTCAACGACTCTGCTTCATTGATGGTAAATGCGACTATCCCTGAGGATTCTTGGAATGGCTCAGTAATGCATGTTTCAGTATCCGCCGAAGCTCAAGGACAAGACATGGGTAGTTTCAGTTTCAACCTAGAGGTCAGTAGAGTCCCTGGATGGGCTGTGTATGCGGATGAGGCTAATCTAGAGGTTGATCCTTCTGGCTCTCAGGTTGAGTTGACTGTGGCCCAGATGGGGAATGCCGACTCTAGGCCATATCCGACTATTTGGGTTAGTGGCGAGAATGGATGGATTGTAGAACAGACAGAGGAGTTGCCTGTAATGACTCCAGGAGAGACTGTCCCTCTAATCCTCAACATTACACCTCCTGAAACTGCCCAGCATGGGAGAGCTGTAGAATTAAACATCAGATTGAGAGATGGAGATGGAAGCGGGGAGACTGAAATCACATTACCACTTAGAGTGGCGATCATTCGAGATTTTGAGATGTCCTCAGTGGAAGACTGGATAATTTCAGATTCGGGAGGATTTCCCCTTGTTCAACTACTCAACCAAGGTAATGCCCCGACTACGGTTTCCTTGCAAGTTCTGAGTCTCCCACTAGGGTGGACTGTGTCGGGACAAACTGAACTGGTCCTGGGAGTAGGAGAAGTTAGAGGAGTTCCTCTCGAAGTGATTCCTGCAGAAGACTGGTCAGGGAGTTTACAGACGATTAGGATTCTTGCTGAGGATGAGGATGGAAACCAAAGAGAGGTTGCTCTTGATACATCGAAACAGACTCACGCATGGGCGTCCACTCCCGTCATTGTAGGGATGAGTGGGGATGAGATGGTCATCGATATTCATGGAACGGCCCCATCTACAACGGTAATCGACTCTTTCTCGGGAGTTCTGAACTCGTTACCCGATGGTGGCTGGGCTTTACCTATTGTCGCTTCCGGAGAAGGTACAATCACTGTCGGCTCTGAGACATTGGTGTATCTCGCACATTCATCTCAGCCATCTTCTCGGTTTGCTTCTTGCAGTATCACTGGCTCTGTAGGAGATGCTATGGCTCAATGCACCATTCAGAACGGAACGGACGGTTTCCATTACACCATGATGCTGATTGATGATCAAGGTAGAATGCTCGATTCAAGTTCCGGATTTGCTCTAGAGAACAATTCACTTGGACCGATTAACCTGAGTTCGGAAGGGTGGACTCCTGAACCCGGAGTTAGAGATTTAACCGTGCGACTAATCGATGGTAGAGGCGTACTTAACTATCAAATCTCTAAGTCATTTGACATTAGAAGGACTGACTGGAATGTAGGCATCAATAAGGTTGAGTTGGAAGGGGAAGGCGATGGTCAGAGAATCAGAGTTTCATGGGAGCGCAGTGAGAATGTCAAGGAATTGCTATCTCAATATGATGCTGACTGCAGTCTGATGCTCGATGTCGGCGAATACAGTATGTCGCACAGCGTTGATCTTAGTGCACTATTCGCTGTAGCCTTTGAGATTAATCGCCCGATTGAGGCACAAGATGGTGATGAATTAGTAGTCACAATGGGTTGTTCATTCCCGTGGGATATTGATTCAGATTCTAATGACAACGAAGGTAGAGTGATTCTTTCAGGCGGTGCGGTTGAGCCTTCCAGATATCCGGATCTAGGAACTTCTATGGCTGCGGCGGCTCTAGTTATCGGAGTTAGTGTAGCCTTAGCATGGATAATCAGAAACAATCGAGAGGGGAGACAATTGATGGAGATGGCAATGAGTGCTGCAGAGGAGAAGATGCTCAACAAAGATACTCGGGCGGACTCTGTTGAGGAAGAAGAGAAAATGCCCGAAACTATTGCTCAGGAGCCCGAAGTAGAAGATTCAGTGCCCGATTCTAAGCCAGAACCGGAGGATGAGTTCGAGGCGAGGTTGCGTCGATTAATGAGAGATTGATTACAACCTTAGACGCTTGGAGTAGAGTTCTCGATAAACAGGCATAGCTTCGTCTAGAATTGATTCAAGCGAAGGATTTAGTTCGCCGGTTCTGGCCCTAAAAGGTGAGAAACCGGTAGAAGACCAAACTGATTCGTACCAGTATTCGCCCCAAATTCCGTCACATTCTCTAGGGCCGGGTTCCCATTCTAGCATCAACTCGGAGAATGGGATATTCAACTCCTGGCAAAGCATCTCGAGCATTTTCCTAGGATTCTCCAGAATATCTCTTGAATCCAGAATGGGTGGTCTAGACTCGATTTTTGATACTTGTTCATACAGCATTATTTGTTGAGGCAAGCCAGTGGCCCACAGAGACACTTCATGTGTTATTTTTGACAGGGAGAGTAGAACCTCTCTAGGATCTCGAATCAAAAAGCAGTTGGTTAAATTTTGAATCCAGTCTAGTTCGAATCCGGGTGAAATATGATGGCACATTTGCTTTTGATACCATATAGGCAAGTCCTCCGGGATATCTCCAGACAGATGCTGTGTGATCTTGAGGTAGTCTGTCTCATAGGTCTCGATTACTTTCTTAGCCCCGGGGTGATTAGTTCCCGTATTTTGAAGGAAATGTGCATAGAACGGTTCATCAATTGCACAGCAATCGTCCCTATTCTCAAATGAGTACATCATGGCTGTAGAGATATTTCTAGGTCCAGACCACATCGCTAATTTGCAACCTTCAGTCAACGCCCTCACTCCTTACTAAGTCAATGTACAGATTTTGCAATCTCTCACATAATGGCCCACGGATACCACCTCCAACCGCCTTACCATCAAATGATATTACAGGCGTTAGACCTGCGAAAGTTCCAGTCACGAAGGCTTCGTCCGCAGATCTGACATCGCTGAGAGAAAAATCCCTCTCAAATGCAGGGATGCCATTTGTGTTGCATAAATCAAGCACCTTTCTACGTGTGATCCCGTCAAGGCAAAACTCTCCCGTAGATGTCCAAACCTCGCCATTCCTGACAACAAAGAAATGTGTAGAGTTGCAAGTAGAAACATTGCCATTTGGATCGAGCATTAGTCCCTCATCGCCACCTAGCTCCGCTGCTTCTATGCATGCAGCAATACAATTGTGTTTAGAGAGACTGTTTATCCTAGGGTCCTGTATGTTCTGTCCGCCCCTAATTGTACTGACAGATACTAGGGTGATGCCATCTCTTGCCCTATCCACATTGGCCTTCTTGTACTCTGGAATGATTACAATAGTGGGCGGGCTGGAGATTACCCAAGGCGCTTGGTACGGAGTTGGTTTGAGGCCGCGGCTGACTATCAATCTAACATGTACATCGTCAAACATCTTATTGGCATCAATAACTCTGTGAATTTCGGAAAGAATCTCTTCTTTCGATTTCCCAATGTCCATTGAGATTGTTTCTGCACCGTGGAAAAGTCGTTCAATGTGCTCATCGATGAAAATTAGGTGGCCGTTATGTAATCTGAAAGATTCCCAAACGCCATCACCCAATAGAAAACCAGCATCGAATACAGATACTTTGGCTTCACTCCTATGAAGCAATTCTCCATTAATCGAGATGATAACTTCTGAGTTACGAGGGTCATCCTCATACTCGTGAGTACCCATCTCCTACCTCAGAAATCGTTCCCAGTAAGTCGCTCATACATCGAGGAGTACAGTTGTGCTGTCTTGTCAATCATCTCTTGGGGAAGGGCGGGGATTGGCGGCTCATCTAGCCCCTTGTCCCTAGCATCATATAGCGTCTCATGGTGTCCAATGTCGATATAGTGCTCTCTAACAAACTCCTTTGAGAGAGATTCGATTTTTCCTTGAGCATAGGTTTCTGCGTCCCACCATCTGTCTTCGTCAAGAGTTCCAAACGAGTCGACAAGAACGGGCTTTCTTCCCGGACCCAAGGCAAACTCCTTCTTACCATCAACATGGATTAGTCCGCGCTTACCTGCTTCTCTTTCGATAATCTCATCTATCTTGAGAACTGCTTCGAGAATGGAGTTGAACTCATCCTCGGTAAGATTGGATATTTGCAAGGCCTCATCCCTATCCAATAGGCGATCGAAGGCCTCGAACTTAGTTGAAACTTCGAGATATGGCTGCGGTAGTTTGCAGTTTTCCTCTAGAACAGTTCCGGGTTCAAATCCGAACTCCTCGGGGCCGACTTCTCCCTTGGCATAGCGGCGCCAACCAGAGCCGGCTAGATGGTGACGACAAATTACTTCCAAAGGTACGAACACATTCTCCATATCCTTGGGAATGGCTCCGGGCTCCTTGATAACCTCAAATCGCTTAGCTAGGCACCTGTCGGGAGCGTTCATCTCAATTAGATGAGTGTCGCAAATTCCCTCCTTAGTGATTAAATCGAACCAATGACAGGTAGTTCTGTTCAGGCTCTCTCCCTTACGGGGAATTAGTGAAGGAATTATTTGGTCATAGACAGAAATCTGGTCAGTATATCTGAACTCAAGGATATTCGGATCATCTGTGCTCCAGACTTGCTTGACCTTGCCGCTGTATAGTAACTCACCCATGGCAGAGTTGGGCAATAGAATGATGATGAACATTCCTGATGTTCATTCAGCTCAGTCTCTTCGCAATGACTGGTAGATGACGAAAACTGCAAGAAGTGAAATTAGAATCCAGCGTCTATCGAATTCATCTACTGTTTGGCTTACTTCTAACCCAAATAATTCTTCCACATCATTCAGTTCGGGAGATATCTCAGAGGCCATCAGAACAATGCCATCGACATAGTACGCCTGACCCCCTCGGAGTCCCTTGGATACTGCCTTCTGTGCGGTCATCGATCCTACAAAGATGTCACAATCTCCTCGCTTGAGGTCCTGAACTGCCTCAAACTCGCCTCCACTATCCCACGCTCTGAATGAAATGTGTTCAGAATAATGACTAGACATTCGAACAGCCACCATCTCGAACATTTCGGCCTCGAAACCTCTCATTACTGCTGATTCATCAAGGCGGGACATCGGCGAATCCTGATCATACATACAGGCCAGTAACTCTTGTTCATCGTGAATCATCTCATACAGAACTCCACCTTCTGTGGGGATGGGCCATTGATGTGCTTGAGAGATCATTGACATGTCCATCTCAGACTCGCCTAGGAACCATGTCATGTATGCATCAGAATAGGAATTGGAAGAAAAAATCTCTTTTAATGCAGAATTGATTGCCTCCAGTAATTCCGAATTACCAAAGTCATCCTGTGTATCGGATCTAACTACAGGCACATAATACTCAGTCTGCTCGACCATACCTATGATTTCCAAGCCAGGAGTGTTCTCGGAGCTCTCAGGGTTTGAGGCAATAATCTGCGAGGTAAGAAAGAAGTCTACATTTCCAACCATCAAATCCCGCATCGCCATGTTGTAATCTAGATAGTTCTGTTCAGAAATATGCGGATGAGAATCAAGTAAATGAGAGACTGAAGTCTCTTCGGAGCTAGCCACAGAATACTGGGCGCTGGCCAAGGCCGCAGAAGGCGATAGTAAGAGAATCGAGGTAAGACAAAGACAAACCGTAAACGCTCTCATGAATCTAGGAGTCGAGATTACGACTTAGAATTGATGGTCCGCCTAGACTATATTCATCAAGGAGTCTCGGAACATAGGGACTGGTATGTTGCAACGGGATTCTCAGGCTTCCGAATCCAGTGCACACCGAATTAGTAGGGCCATCTCAATTGCTGTTTTGATGGTCCTAGTATGTCTGGCATCCCCCAGTCAAGCAGCAGATTATCGAAGTAGTTGGTTTGTTGTTGAAAGTGGAACTTCTGAAGACCTGTTGACTGTCGAAGAGTATGGCGGCCAGATCTGGATTTTCGGTACTGGAGGTGTGATGCTAAATAGTACCGATAATGGAGAAACTTGGAGTAACTTAGGATCCCCTACTAAATCAGATATTCACCATTCTGATTCTGGATTTGGGTCTTTGTTAGTTGCCGGTGAGTCGGGGATTGTTCTACTTAAATCAGGAGAAGATTCTGATTGGCAGAACATTTCCCTAACCGGTGTCTCTCGGATTAATGGAGTGGCCCTTACTGGAAGCCAGAGTGCTGTTGCCGTGGGCGACAATGGGGAGATCTTCAGGTACCAAGATGGGACTTGGGAAAGTGTTTCTCTTGCCATAGATTTTGATATGAAGGGAGTTTCATTTTACGATGATAGTTCAGGAGTAATTGTTGGTTCGGAGGGAATAATCTTGTTCTCTGATGATGGAGGGGAGACTTGGGATTATCGTGAAGCACCTGAGGGAGTTGGTGATTCTAGTATAGTTGGAGTGGAGTTTTACAGCCCCGTAAGGATCTATGCAATCACCGAAGATGGTAGAATTCTGATGTCTGCAAGTAATGTAGTGACTGGGACCGATGTCGGATATGTGTGGACACTTGTTGAATTTGAGCGGCATTATCCTCCAGGAAGCAACGAATATCAGCAGAATCCTAGTGATCTAGGAGTTGGGTTGATTTCGATTGAAGTGGTCACAACTACAAAGTTGATGATGACAGGGGAAAGTGGTTATCTCTCTATCAGCACCAACGGAGGAACGATAGTCTCTCAACAGATTAATCCTCTAGGCAACGATTCTGTATTCAATGATATACACATGTTAACCGGATTTGTCGGAGTTGCTGTAGGAAATAATGGAGCTATTCTCTGGACCGAGGATGCAGGAGTTGATGATCAAGTTGGATTTGAGATAATCAATTTCAACGACTTCGATAATTTCGTCGACTACTCGAAAGATATGCTCTTTGCTGGATTCATTGCCACCATCAAAATTGTAGTCTTTGGAATAATTATGGGTTTCCTAATTGGAGTCAGTCTAGCAATGTGTAAGACTTCACCGACTTCAATGAAATACATGGTTGAGAGGTTTGATCCAAAAATTGTAAGATTGCTAGGGATTATTATCGCTGGCTCGGGCCTGTATCAGTTCTATGTCGCGGTTCCGAAGATTGCAGATTTGGGACTAGATGGGGTAGAGAATATCTTCATCCCAGTTGGGGAACCAGGTGCTTTCGGGAGAGTTCTATTGGGAATTGGTCTGACATTCGTTGGAGTTCTTTTCATGGCCAATGATGGCAAATTCTCCAAGTTAGAAATCAAAGGATTCAAACTAAACCCATGGGGCGTTAGGCCACTAAATACAATCGCCACGGTTTACACCGATTTCTTCCGAAATACACCTCTGATTGTTCAGTTTATGTTCATACACTTCGGCCTACAGTTGGGCAGATTGATCCAGGAGCCGGCCCAGGCATTTCTAGAGGAATCAACAGGGGGAGTGGCTCAATTTATCAAGGACGAGTTCCTAAATGATAGGGCATACATCAGTGCAATTTGCGCTCTAGGATTTAATTCGGGAGCCTATCAGTGTGAGACCATTCGGGGCGCTATTCAAGCTATTCCTTCGGCACAAATGGAAGCGGGAAGGAGTATTGGACTGACCTATATGCAGACAATGAGAAGGATCATTCTCCCTCAAGCCATCAGGATCTGCATCCCTCCTATGGGGAATGAGATGGTCAATCTAGTACTCAACTCATCCCTTGCTATGGTAATTGGATATGCAGAGTTGACTAGGCAGGGTAAGCTGATTACTGCTGTAACATTCCAAATGGCTTACACATGGGGTATGGTCCTAGTATCCTATTTTGTTATCACCTGGACATTGGCTCTGTTGCTCAGAAGACTCGAAGAGAGCACTAGGATACCTGGCTTGGGAATGACGGGGGGTGATTGACTGACAGACAGCCTACTAAGAATAGAGAATCTGCACAAAGTATACTCCGGAGGAGTACATGCTGTCAGAGGGATTTCATTCAGTGTCAAAGAGGGAGAGTCTGTGGCCATTATAGGCTCTTCTGGAAGCGGTAAGTCGACTGTTCTGAGGTGCATTAATCGACTCATTGAGCCTACGGAAGGAGAAGTATATCTCAAGGATGAGCAGATTAACACTCCGCATGCCAACATCAATGAGGTCCGATCTAGAATTGGGATGGTTTTCCAATCCTTTGAGCTCTTTCCTCATCTCAAAGTGATAGACAACATTACCTTGGGGCTTATTCAAGTCAGAGGAATGGCAAAGGCAGAAGCCGAAAAATGGGCTCTTGAAGTTCTCGAAAGAGTCGATATGCTCGACAGGAAGGATGCCTATCCTGGTAATTTGTCGGGTGGGCAGAAACAGAGAGTAGCAATCGCTCGCTCTCTTGCAATGAAGCCAGAGGTGATGTTATTCGACGAGCCAACTAGCGCTTTGGACCCCGAACTCATTGGTTCAGTGCTGCAGACCATCAGGAGTCTTGCCGATGATGGCATGACAATGGTTGTAGTCACACACGAGATTGGCTTCGCCAGAGATGTTGCTGACAGAGTAGTCTACATGGACGAAGGATTGGTGGCCGAAGAAGGTCCGTCTTCAATTATCAATGAACCTAAGACAGAGCGTATGCGCAAGTTCCTATCTTCAATTCATGAGGAAGATTAGACCATTCCTTGGGCCTGCATTGCTTCAGCGACCTTGAGGAATCCTGCGATGTTTGCTCCAGCGACATAGTTTCCTGGCATACCGTACTTCTCAGCGGTCTCAAATGCGTTCTTGTGGATGTCCACCATGATAGCCTCGAGTTTTTCATCGACCTCTTCGCGAGTCCAGTTCATTCTCAGACTGTTTTGACTCATTTCTAGGCCAGAAGTGGAGACCCCTCCTGCATTGGATGCTTTTCCTGGTGCAAACAAAATTCCGTTTGCATGGAAGCACTCTACTGCCTCTGGAGTACAGGGCATGTTAGCACCTTCAGCTACTGCGATGACATTGTTGTTAACTAGCATCTGCGCCTCTTCACCATTTACCTCGTTCTGTGTAGCGCAAGGAAGAGCGATGTCCACTTGATTATCCCACAGACCGTTGAGATTTGGTTCTGGCTCAGAGGCAGTGAAATCAACCCCCTCGAAGTTGTCGGCATATTCCTTGATTCTTCCTCTTCTGTTATTCTTCAGATCCATTATCCAAGCCAGCTTCTCTCTGTCTATTCCTGCAGCGTCGTAGATGAATCCACTGCTGTCTGACATGGTTACAGGCTTTCCACCTAGATCCAGTACCTTCTCGCAAGCGAACTGAGCAACATTACCTGAGCCACTGATGGCCACAGTAGCACCATCGAAACTCTTGCCCTTAGTCGCAAGCATCTCGCGAGCGAAGTAGACCAAACCGTATCCTGTGGCTTCTGGCCGGATTAGCGACCCTCCGTATGATAGTCCCTTGCCAGTAAAAACTCCTGTGAACTCGTTTGCAAGTTTCTTGTACATTCCGAATAGATATCCAATCTCTCTACCTCCGACTCCGATATCACCTGCAGGGACATCAAGGTCTGCACCGATATGCCTCCACAACTCCATCATGAAAGATTGGCAGAAGCGCATGACTTCGGCATCAGACTTACCCTTAGGGTCAAAGTCAGAGCCACCCTTTCCTCCGCCCATTGGGAGTCCGGTCAGGCTGTTCTTGAAGACCTGCTCAAATGCTAGGAACTTCAGAATAGATTGATTGACACTTGGGTGGAATCTCAGACCTCCCTTGTATGGTCCGATTGCGCTATTGAACTGAATTCTGAAACCCCTATTGACATGGAAGTTACCATTATCATCATACCAAGGGACTCTGAACTGAACGATTCGCTCGGCTTCAACTACGGCTTTGACTACAGGAAGGTACTCCGGATGAGCCTGAATAACAGGAACTAGGCTATCCAGTACTTCTTCTACTGCCTGATGGAATTCAGGCTGTTCTGGGTCTCTTGCAATTACGCTGTCGTATACTTCTTTCATTGTGCTGTCCATTGGCTCACCAAGGGGATTTTTTGATTCCAGTTAGAGGTACCGGGCGCTTGCGCGACCGAAGAGGGGTTTTTCAAAGGTATCATCAAGAATTGTCAAAAAATGCGTACTATGTATGCTGAGTTACTCAGGAGAACAGGTGTCTTTCGGCTAACTGTGCGACTTTTTCTTGGTGACTTGGTAGTGTAATCACATATACTGCAGCTTGGCTTACTTGGCGCCTCCTTAGTGCATCGGCAATAGGGGTGTGTTCGCGGAACCATCTGGTTTTACCGTCATCTCCGAGAATCCTTACCTCGACTTGAGACATCCTGGGCTCTGAAAGCAAGAGTTTGATGTTAGGCACATCTACTGCGACATAGCCTGGAGGGAGGCCTGCCCTATGTGCTAAATCGTCCTCGAACTGGCGTCTACTCTCTGAATTCTCTACGATACTGAGTAAATTTGTGATTTGATCCTCGCTCAAATCCTCTCTACGCCTACTAGCGCATACCTTGAGCAGCTGTCTGTACTTCAATCGTCTAATCATATCCTGAGCATAATCTCCTGCATTCGCCAGAGCCTCCCAAACCTCGGCATCGACTCTGCGCTGCAAGTCTATCGAATCGGGTAAACTGTCAGAACTCCTCTCAACCGCTCTTGAGAGCATGACTTCGGTAACTCTAGTGACACGATGGAAGTATACTGCACTGTACATCAGAGCGCGGGCCATCATCATGCCCTCTAGAGCAGGTAGGCCCCCTTCTTCTACAGCAATGTCTCCGCTATGCCTCTCCAGACACATGATTAATCTGCGATGATCGACGATGCCGTGTTTTACTCCTGTAAAGTGTGAGTCTCTAAGCAGATAGTCTAGTTGATCGCAATCAACAGGTCCGTGCACTAGATGGGCTAGTGTGAAATCTTGATCTACGAAATCCTCCTTTCCTGCAGACCATGCGCTCAATGATCGTTCTGTTCCGCCTGCCCCTGGTCCTCGGATTAGTCCGGCGACCTCCTTGGGATCTAAACCGTGAGACTCCAATATGTCTGGAACTGACTTTCTGTCAAGAACGGATTTCTCCTCTCCTTCACGTAGCACATCATATTCTCCGACAATTATCCCCTCGGTTATGGACATGTGATCCATACCTCCTCGCTCGTGTAGGATGTGTTCTAGAGTATGAGAGTAGGGGCCATGGCCTACATCATGCAACATCGCAGCGGCTTGCACGGTTTCGGTCTCGAGTTCATCCAAACCTATTGATTCAGCCATCATGCCGGCAATATGAGAAACTCCCAATGAGTGTTCAAAGCGTGTGTGGTGAGCACCTGGAAATACAAGATGTGCGAGGCCGAGCTGTTTGATATGGCTGAGTTTGTTCATCTCTGGAGTGTTCAGCAAGTCGGCTCTAACGCCCTCTATTCTGAACTGCCCGTGAATGGCGTCGTTGATTACCTTCATCTCTGACCCTGCGAGGCTGCGAAAGGACACTCTGCCTTGAATCGCACTATCGCAAATTCCTGTGAATATGAGAAATCGGCCAGGGTTCTAACGACATGTTGCATTTCAATTGTCTTACATTTGCAATACAATTAATAGGCTCTACCCGGTCTGCCAGACTCAGGAGGAATGCGTGATGGCCGGTGTCAGTCCGATGGTTTCGCTAAGAATACCTGAAGATCACCTACTGGAAATCGACCAAAGAGTCGGTCTCGATGGGATGAGGAACAGGTCTGATGTGATCAGAGAGGCTGTTCGCAAGTACCTAGCATCGCCTCTTCCTTCAATGGGTGAGCGAGTCGAGGTCGACCTTGGTCCTGATTTGACTGCCAGAATGAGGGATTTTTGCAAGTTGCACGGAGACACTCCGTCCTCCGTTCTGCGTCAGGCAGCTCGCACACATATTGCGAAGGCAACACTCGAAGGAGCCACTGTTGACAGGGTTCTCGAGATGCGCATGGATGAGCTGCGTGCGCGCTTTGATGAAGATTCGAACGCTCTATGAGGTGAGAGATTGAGCGATGATGGGATGCACAGAAATGCGGGGGGGCGTCATCGGCGCCCCCTCGCCCAAACTTCCCTTGGCCTGAGAGGTTTGGTCCTGAGAGCTAAGCTCTCTAACGCCGCAGGATACGATGCTCACGAGGCTCCTAGAATTCAGAATAGAGCCGATAAAGAAGACCTGCTTTGAAAATCAACACACACCGTCCCGCACATTCGTGCGGGGCACCCAACTTAGAGGGGACTTTTGTATGTCAACTGGATAGTTAAAAATCTGAGATTACTATCATCAATTCATGGCCAATCTTCTTGGTCGTTCTATAGTCAGGTCGGGTTCCATGAGTAAGGCAGACAGCGAATCTTCGAGTTTGTTTTTCGC
>CETM01031743.1_pt1 | contig 23298 bp, 34 predicted proteins | sample 361451 | NCBI WGS metagenome assembly CETM01 (sample SAMEA2622690, study PRJEB7988) | marine metagenome | isolation source: saline water (ENVO:00002010), including
CTTAGGCGATTAACTAATATAGGTGGAAAATGAAAACAATATTTACATCTGATGTCGTAGGACACAGAAATATAAAAGAATTACAACCACAACCTGCTAAAAATTTTATACCTGATTGGTTTAAAAAGATGCCTTCAGATGTACAGTATGATACAGATTACAAAAAAATACCTAACTTTAGAACAGCAAAACTATGTCCTAATTTTTCAGATATATTTACTGAAGGATTTGTTTTACCTGCACCATGTGATATGTGGTTAAGCGTTCATGGAGATGGAGTAGATGATTGGATATGGAAAACATCTAATTCAGCATTTGATATAGAAATGCATGGACAAGGGCAATTAAATAATTTTTTACCTAACCCTGTAGTTAGACAAATATTTAAATTAAATTATCCCTGGAGAATAATTGTACCTAAAGGCTATAGCGTAAGACAAATACCATTATTTTATGATTACAATCCTGACTGGCATGTAGCTTATGGTGTTTTAAAAGCAGATGTTGTCAATGAAATAAACTTACAAATTTGTTATACAAGTAAAGAAGAAGAAGTATTTATAAAAGCAGGAGAACCTTTATGTTATTATGTGCCATACAAAAGAGAAGAATCTAAATTAGTCATAGATAATAACTATGATAAGTACAAAGAACAGATAGAAGGCAGTATGCATAGAGCATTATCTAAATTTAAAAATGGTTACAGGAGATTTAACAAATGATAGATGTCAAATTTCAAACACCTGTAAAAGGATTACTACATTCAGAAGTAACTGTACAACCTGCTAAAAATTTTATACCTGACATATGGAAAAATACACCTGTTGCTGCAGATATAGAACATAATGCACTAGACCCATTTAAACATACTGGTCCTAATAGTGAAACAAGAACAGCAAAGTTATGTCCATCTTTTGTAGATGTATTTAACACTGGATATGTAATACCTGCACCTTGTGATTTACAACTAATGTATAACAAAGATAATGGTGATTGGAGATTTGAAACAGGTATACCTGGTATAGAGATAGTTATACATAGTCGTGACCAATTTCTTAATTATGGTGATTCTAATTTTGATTTTGTATTTAAATTAGATAATACTTGGGAATGTATTACACCTGATGGATATTCAATAATGCAAATACCAATGCTTTGGCATCCTAATCCTAACTGGGAAGTTGCTTATGGAATAATACACACTGACCAATATCATTTAATTAACCCACAAATTATGTTAAAGAATGGTGTAAAAGATGTATTTATTGCACAGGGTGAGCCACTATGTTATATAGTTCCTTTTAAAAGAGAAGAATATAATTTAGTTTTACAGGAATGGGATGAAGAGTTATCTGCTAGAGGTTATGTAAACAACTTAGGAACATTTAAAAATGGTTACAGAAAATTATTTAGGAAGCGTAATGCTAAACCAAAAGATTAAGTTTGTAGCTGTAAATAAAAGATATTCTAAAATACAACCACCACCCAAACCTGCGTATTCATACAAACCTAGTTGGTATTCTTTATCTCCTGTGTATATGAGTAATGGTACGCCTGATAAGAAACTTATGATGACAGATGAAGGTAAAAACATGACCTTTAAAAAATGTTTACCTTTTATTGATACTATGAAATCAGGTTACATTGTAGAGCTACGCAAAGACATGATAGTTCAACACAACAAAGATAATGTTTTTGATTTGCAATGGAATAGTGATGAGCTGTTATTTACAATACACAATACAAGCACGAATATAATAGAACCACCTACTGGATATAACAGTCAAGTTGTAAATTACATATGGAATACAATAATAAAAACTCCTAAAGGCTACAGTTGTTTAATTACACAACCTTTTGGTTGGCATGATACATCACTTAGAATGATACCTGCGATAGTAGATACAGATAAACAAGTATTAAACTTTCATTTTCCTATGTGGTTAAAAGAAAATTTTACAGGAATAATAACTAAAGGCACACCACTTGCACAAATCATACCTTTTAAAAGAGAGAATTGGTCTATGGAAACAGACTATCTTGCAGATGGAGAACTAGATATATTAGCTGAAAATGGATTTAATGCTACTATGCAGAATCATTATCGTGATACAAGTTGGTCTAAAAAAAGATTTAAATAATGGTTTATCCCAAATTAAAAAAAACAAAGGTAGGTTATTTTTATATACCCCATGATTTTATGCATCCATCTTTACAACAAGAGTTGCAAAAAATAAATAGAAATGTTTATGGTTGTCCATCTATAGGTGGATTAAACAATAGACTTTTTACTTTACCTAGCATATTAAGTGTTGAAATAGAATTTGGAATTAATAAAGAAGGTCCTTATTACAACTATATGCTTGATGAAAAAGTTCATAGTACATCATCTGATATGCATGAGTTAATGGGTAACATGTTAAGTGTAAGAGCTTCAGATGATGGCAGAGCTGTACTACAACAAACTATAAGTATGATATTTGTAACTGATGATAAAGATTTAGAAATGACATTGATGAATCCTTTAGATAATGTAGATAAAATTAATTGTTCTGCTGTCATAGGTTCTTTTTATCCATATGCTTGGTTAAGACCTATAAATCTTTCATGGGTGCAAGATAATATAAATAAACCTGCAACAATTAATTTAGTTAGAGATAAACCATGTAATACAATATTTTTTAATAAACCTATAAATTTAAATGAAATAGAACCTACAGAAAAAATTTTAAAATTTATGTCATACACCACTGCTAGTATTAATTTTCATAGAAATATTCGTACAATATTTCCAACTATTAAAAGGAAACGACCCAAGCGTATGATATAATCCCTTGATGGATTATGTGATTGGATTTATATTAGGATACTTTATTAAAAATTTTTTGGTATGGTTAGATGATTTTGCTATGCCAAAAGTACCTGATAACTATAAAGAAGAAGATTGGGATTGGATATTATGAGTAATGGTAATGGTTATACCAACAAAGAACTTCTGAACATAATTATTGAAACACAAGAAAAAACAAATGAGAGAATAGATTTACTGCACGAAAAAGTAAATACAAAAATTTCAAGACAAGAACTAAGCGGTTGGCTTGTAGCAGGGTCTGCATTGGTGGTGTTAGTCAACGCCCTAATGTAGGAGGAATAATGGAATGCTGCGGACATGGTTGCTGCAATGGTGGTTAATATTATCAATTATTGCTGTGCCTTTATCAGCTTTAGCAAATGATACAGATAATACTACAAATACTACTACCACTACTGTACCTGATACTACTACTACGACTATCCCAGGAGAAGTCGAGGAAGTAGAAACTTTTGATGGTCCAGAGGAAACAACTACGACCACAATACCTGAAGAAACAGAAACTACTACTACAACTACAACAACTATTCCTGAATGGGAACAATCTACAGATATAGAATTACCTGAAGATGAGTTGGATAGTCAAGGTAATGAGGTGGAAAATAATATACAGATAGACAGTAATCATAGTAATGGTAATTGGTCTTGTTGTGGTATGACAGATTTTCACATGAATCTACATTATTTTCAACATGGTAACGATAGTAACGACTACACATTTACATTACCTGAAACAACAACAGTAGAGGAAGAAGAACTAGACATAGATATATACGAGGTAGGTTTTAGGATTGGTGCATTAAATAATGATGGCACAGTTACATACACACATACTGATGAAACAACACAAGTAAATGTTCTTGAAGGTCAAGACAATACAGATATAGAGAATATGTTTGAAGATGTTGTTTACAATATATACGACACATTAGAAACATTTATAGAAAGTTTTACAATTACAATTAATGACTGGTCTTTGCTTGATGACATATCATTTAAGTACATACAACCAACAACAACTACAACAACATTACCTCCACCTCCTGAACCAGAACCTGAACCAGAACCTTACATACCTCCACCTCCACCAGAGCCTGAAACATTTGTTGTTATATTAGACAATGGAGAAGAAGCAGAGTATCAACAACATGAAATAGATGATGGTACAGTAGAGAGAGATAATCAACGCAAAAAGAATTTAGAAATTTATGGTGTTGAGCTTACTGATGAACAGATAGAACGAGGAGATTTAGAACAATATGACATTGAAATCATTGAAGAAGAAGGCATGGATGAACTCGGAGAAGAGTTTTTTGATGATGTTGATGTACCTGACTTTGTGGAGATTGAGTTTACTGAAGAAGAACTTGAACGAGAAACTAAGAAACTTGAACTTGAAGAGGAGATTGAGATATTTATATTTGAGGATGAAGAGGAGATTGAGGAGTTTATAGATACTGTTATAGAGGTAGAAGAATTTTTAGAAGAGTTTGAAGAAGTAGAGATTATAATAATAGAAGATATAAAAGATATAGATATAGATGATTGGAATACAGAATTTGAAGAGGTAGAAGAAGATGAGTTACACGAAGAAGATATACGAAGAGATGACAATGAAGAACCTAAAATTCAACCATTGGAGGATATTACCGAAGAGGTTGAGGAGATACTTACTGAAGAGATGGTTGAAGAAGAGGTTGCAGAGCTAGAAGAAGTTATAGAGATAGACATAGAGGAAGATTTAACAGATGAAGAAGTTGAAGAAGCCATTGAAGTATATGTGCAAGAACTCGACACCGAAGAAGTTGTAGAAGTATTAGAAGAAGTCAATGACATAGGTGTACAAAACCTAGAACAAGCTACAGAAGAAGTACAAGAAATAGTACAAGCTGTTGTAGAAGAAGCTATAGAAGAAATAGAAGAACTTACAGAAGAACAGGTTGAGGTAGTTGCAGAGGTGTTGCAAGTGCAAACAGAAGATGTTGAAATTATTGCAGAAGCTGTCAAAGAAGATGAAGTAATAGCTGAAGCTGTAGAAGAATATGTAGAACGAGCTGTAGAAAATGCAGATGTAGAAAACTACACACTTGCTGATGTAGTTACAGAAGTACAATTTGAAACATTTATAGAAAATCCAATAGAAGTATTAATTGATATAGAAAATATATCATTGACAAATTTAGGAGATGACATGACAAATGACCAGAAAGAAAAAGCACAGGAGGTGGTAGTGCCAGTTATTTTGACTAGAATAGCTAGTATGGCAGCTTTTGTATTTAGGAAAACATTATGATAAGTAAGATATGGGATTGGTTTGTAAAAGCAATTAAAGAAACTTTAAACCTTAGTTGGACTTTAGTAGGATTAATTATTGCTACATTAACACTTACTGGTTCTGCACAACAAATCACAGGACTTGCTACTATAATTACATTAGTAATATGGTTACTCACAATCGGCTTTAGAGATTAACTATGGGCTATTGGGGTGACACAAAACAATGCAGTTGCGTTTGCAAATGCAAGAAAGGTGGACAAAATGAAACTTCAAGTAGTTAGAACACAATTAGGTAAAGATGCAACAAATGGTCTGTTATTTATTGATGGGTTGTTTGAGTGTTATACATTAGAGGACCAATATCAAGCAGTAAAAGTTATGCACGAAACTTGCATTCCTGAAGGAACATATCCTATAAAACTTAGGACAGTTGGGGGATTCGATAAAAGGTACAAAGCCAAATATCCTGAACTCCATCGTGGCATGTTGTGGATTCAAGATGTTCCAGGATTTGAATATATACTTATACACCAGGGAAACACCGATGAGCATACCTCAGGTTGTCTTATTGTCGGAGATAGTCAACAAGATTTAGATGTAAATTTTAATGGTATGGTAGGCAGTTCAGCAAACGCATACAAAAAACTATATCCAAAAGTATCTGCACAATTATTAGCAGGTAACGAAGTTACTATTGAATACAGTAAAATACAATTAGAACCACAAGAACCTAATGATGTATATGAAAAACTACAAGAGATTAGTGGAGAAATCAAAGTATTAAATGCTAAACTTAGTGGTAGGAATATTACATAATGTCAGATTTATTTGAAAAAAATAATAGAAAAAGAAACCAAGATGGCACATTTAAAAAAGATGTGGGGTGGACTCCTTGGAACGAAGCATGGAGTTATAAAATGAGCGAAGACCTCAAAGATATGCTTGAACGAACTGCCTGGACCTTTATTGAAGCGTTCATTGGTGCATTAACAGTTGCTCCTCTTGTAGGCGTAGAAGCTGAAACCATTCAGTTAGCTGCTCTTGCAGGTGGTGGTGCTGCACTAGCAGTCGTTAAGACATACGCAAAAAAACAAATCAGTAAGTAGTTTTTGTCACAATAACAGTGTATACTTCTCTTGACAGGGCAAAGGAGGTATTTTGCCAAATATACCTGAAGAATGGGGTAACAACTTTTACAAGTCAGGATGGCAACCTGGACTAGAAGTTAACGAGCAGACAGGGTTAGGTGAAATAACTCATGTAGGCACTGACCCAAATTATAGAAACAAACTAGATTCTATATTATTAGATTGGGGATTCGACCCAAAATATTACGAAATAGAGGGTGCAGTTCGTGCATCCTCGTGGAATGTACAATTAAAAGGTGGAAACACAGAAACATTTTATGCTTTTAAAGGCATAGTCAAAAAGAAAAAACCTGGACATGATAAATATTTTCAGGCTTTATTTAAACAAGCAAAGAAAAAACCACCAATGACTAAAAAATTTGATGCAGGTGATACTGCTTTTATGTGGTTTATGAGTGATTGGCAAATTGGTAAAAAAGATTATGGAGTTGAAAACACCATCAAAAGGTATAACAGAGCTTTACAAGATGGCGTAAATAAAATAAAAGATTTGCGTAGATTAGGAGTAAAGATAGATGAAATATATATGGTGGGAATGGGTGATATTACAGAGGGGTGTAGTCCTCACTATTACGAATCCCAACCACATTCAGTCAGTTTGTCATTGATTGAGCAATACGCATTGGCAAGGTCAATGATTATGAAAACCATAGACACATTCTTACCACATGCACCAAAGTTAATTTTATGTGGTGTTCCTGGTAATCATGGTGAAATGACAAGAACATCAAAAGGACAAGTCGCATCATCACGATTAGACAATAGCGACACAATGCACTTACAAATATGTAAAGAAATTATGTCAGCTAATCCAGATAGATATGCAAAAGTAGAAGTGAACATACCTGAAGGTTTTCATCAAACCTTAATTATAAAAGGTAAAAAGGTCAGCTTTACACATGGACACATGACAGGTGGTAAAGGTAATCCAGAAAATAAAATAGAAAATTGGTGGAAGGGTCAAATGTATGGGTGGTTACCTGCAGGTGATGCAGAAATATTAGTTACTGCACATTATCATCATCTTCGTATGAAGCAACAAGGTGATAGGACCTGGTTTCAATGTCCAAGTATTGATGCCAGTATAGATTTTACAGAACGAACAGGACTATGGAGTCATCCTGGTGTTTTAACTTTTACTATTAATGACAAAGGATGGGATAATTATTGTCCATTGTAAGGCATTTCTTTGTAAGGTTTTTTATTACCTTTAAAATCTAACTCTGGATAATACTTCATAGGTATTGTTTCATCCATCCACATATCTCTTAATTTAAGATGGTCATACCATTTTGGATTTGCATTACTATTAGAAAAATACATTAATCCTACTTTGACTTCTTTGTATCGTGAGCCTTTGTAAGCCATTTCTTGTATTTGGTAGTAATCATCCTCTTTTAATTTGTTTGTGCCTTTTACTTCTATAAAATAAATGTAACCTGAATCAACTAAAATGTAATCAGGCAGCAATATTATTTTTGTGGCAAACCAAAATAAATCTAGTTTGTTTGTTTTTGGGTCAGTTCCTATTCTTAAATAGTCTTTGTTTTCTTCATAACCACTTGTTTTAAGATAGTTTTGCATAGCAATATCTGCCATGTCCTGTCCTCTATTACGAGATTCGTAAGAATCTTGGTAAGAACTACCCATTAAAATGATTAATAAGCATATTTCTAATCTGTCCTACATGTCTTTTTCTTTGTTCTTCTAGTTCCTTAATCATGTATTCAAAATCAGGTAAACTTACTTGTGATTTAAATTCATCTTGTGTATTTACAAATTTAATATCTAAATTATATATATCATCCCAAGCTAAATAAAACTCACCTTCACAATTAGGTAACATGAAAGACATGCCACCTCTTTCACGAGTTATTTTTTCATGTACCCAATCAGTAATATCTATTTCTAGTTTATTAAAAATAATTCTAATTCCATTGTAACCATAATTGTTTTTCTCAAAAAAAGAAATTATATCAAAATGGGAGTTCTTTTTGCTTGTCTTCTGGTCTTGCTTTTTCCAAAAGAGCATGGCATTCTTTATACTCCCAATGATATGGGTTATTTTCTTTTGTTTGTTTGTATCTTTTTCCACAATATATATTTCCTTCCTTATCACTGTAAGTGATGTTACCTAATCTCTTACAGTCATACTCTTGTTTGCATTTTGTGTCTGGTGGACTTGGTATGTCAAAATTGTGATTAGGAAATCTTTCCTGCAACTTTTTTTTAAGTGCATCAACATTTATTGATATACCATTGTCCTCTAAAGCCACTCTTTAGGACAATCTGTATCGTTCCAAGCCTTCCACCCACAACCTTGATTGTCTTGATAAGTGCTGCATGTCCAAGAAGGTATAGCACCGAATTTTTCTGGATTACTTGCCTTCTTTTCTCTGTTGTCCTCTATCCACTGTGAATCACCACAATCAGGACAATTTCTGGTGTTGTCTTCAACATTACCAAAAACATCTTCAACTAATTTTTGTTCATCAGTTTTTTTACTATTATCTTTTAACATGTCTTCTACTCTTGTAAGGAATACATCCATGTTTTTTTGTGTCCATTTATTTATATCATCGTCAGCTAATTTGTTTTCAACTAACTCATAATAAACATCAGTCTTAATTTTATTTCTTGTAGATTCATCTTCAATCATGCCTTCAAGAATCTTATTAAGTTGTTGACCTACATTTTTTGCAGGTTCTTCTATCATTTTGTCAACTACTTTTTCCATAGCTGCTTGTTCTTCCTTTGTAGGTTTTTTTACTGGTACTTTTTCTACCTGGACCTTAGACATTTCTTCTCTGCTAGGTCTTGGTTTTGTGCTACCTTGGTAATTCCAATTAGCTAAAGCTCTACCTATAGAAGATGTTTCGCAGTTTTCCATCCAAGCGTCAGCATTAGCGAAACCACCTTGACCTTTGGTTTCTTGTGCAATACCTGTAGTAACTGGTTTTGTATCTTGTATATCTTTGTAAATTTTTGTTCTAATAGTTACACATGTACCATCGTCTGTAATATGAACGACATTAGAATCTATTCTACCTTTTGGAAAATCCTTCCAAAATTTTTTTAGTCTATCTTCTACTGTTTCATAATTTTCTAAATTAAATTTAGCCATTATCCCTCCTTGCCAAATTTGTTCAAGACATCGTAAATTCTTTGTCTTGTAAGATTTAAAATCTTTGCCAAAGTTATTGCAGAAAAATCATGTTTAAAAGCATGAACTATTAATTCATCTCTTTGCTCCAATAATCTATTAACAGAGTTTTGTTTCTTAGTTATTTCTTCATTTATATAGTGTAAATTTTTGGCTATGTCTGCTACTGGAATCGTTCCTATTTCCATTTTGATTCCATTGACATAAGTTTCGCCATCAATTATTTGTAACATTGCTGATTGCCTCCTCTTCTAAATAAACTTTTAAATCGTTTTGTTGATGTATGTCAAGCATACCTACAACAAAGTTGTATCTTGCTAAATCAATAGCAGCTAATCTTTTCTCTCTTTTAAATCTTTTTCTTAATGCGTAATTATCTGCCAAAATGCCAGAAAATACCCAACTAAAAATTAAGATTCCTATAAGTATAGACATCATTCTTCCTCCTTTTTTCCTTGTTCCATTTCAATATCCATATCTGGACCTGGCATATTTACCTCCTTGTCTTGCTCTGCTCTTACTTCATTCATAATTTGCATGTGAAAATTGTAATCCACTGCAAATTGTTCTAATAGACTATCCACTTTAGCCACATTGTGTTTGTTTAGTTTAATACTAGACTGCGACACTTCTTGACCACCACACGCATTGGCTAAAGCTATAGCCCATTTTTTTAGTTCTTTAGGTTCGCTAAATATATTAGGCATTAGCCCATCTCCCAATGTACTTCGCAGTTATTAGCACAATATTGTGCTAATAGATTACCCTCAAAAGAATTAAAATCAGTTATGATTCTATAGTCTGCATTTGATTGGTAACTATATTCTGCTCCACATCCATCACAACGCCAAAACTCTATCTTGTTATAGATAGCAAATTGTTCGTTATTACTTGCTTGTGAATCCCATACAATATGTCTATCGAGTCTAGTATTTAATAGTTGTGGCATTATTCCTCCTCATTTTTAATTGGAAAACCATTTATGTCTTCCAATTCTTCATCTAAGTCGTCTAACAATGGCTTGTCCATAAACCAGTTAAACAATTTATTGTGTGCTTTTGGCATACAACCCTCCTTATTTTTCTTTGTTATGCAGTTGGTTCTAGCTCTAACTCAACAAGCTTAACTATGAACATACTGCCAAAATCTTTGAGTTCTCTAACCTTGCATTTTGCGTCATGCTCGTTGTCGTACTCCCATGTCATCGTACCTCCATATACGCTGACACTCCTAACCTGGTATATCATATTATTGACTCCCATGTAATCCATAGTTTAATTCTAGGACATAATTAAAAGTATGTAAACCTTATTTTAATTATTCGCAAGGTCCTGTTCTACTTGTTCTGTTTGTCAAAAAACTCATACAGTCTTCTTTATAGAAAAAACTAAAGGATATATTATGAGTGGTAGATAAAAAAAATAGAGCGTAGTTTCCTACGCTCTATTTTTACCTAGGGAGATTAGTTTGCTACTGCTATTAAATACCAGGGTAAATTTCCTGCTGCTCCCTCGTTATGATTCCATCCACCATATACATTTACGCCATCAATAGCAGCTCTTCTCGTAAAAGCTGCATATATAAATGTGTCGTCTGGTTCTAGCCCAAACTCATCTCTGTACTTGCTTATATGTATGGCACTTGTTTGCGAGTATGTGTTGCCCTTGACCAGTACACACCTTTGTTGTATGTCTGGATTTCGTTCAGGCATAACATAGCCCACGATTGTGTCGTAACTATATAAGAGAGTTACGCCATCCTTTGTAACTTCTCGGCTCATTGAGCCAGTTGAGTTAGTTTTGATTCGTCTGCTCTCTGTCTTTATATTATCCATTATTTAGGACCTCCTCTTTGTATTTGTTTAGTGTTACTTTTAATTTTAGTTGGCTATCCCAATTCCATGACACAAATATGCCATGCTTATTTAAGACCTCAATCAGTTTTAAATAATCCTTGTGGGATTTTCCAGAATGTTGCAAATAAATATATTCGCCTTCAACTCTTCTTTTATTATTTGGTGTTCCATACCAATATTCGTTGCTTCTGTTTTCTTTATATGCCCATCTAAACCCTTGCAGGTCCTGGACATTATAAGTTACAACATTGCTTTCATGATTATCAAATTGTCTGCTCCCAAATATGCAAGAGCTACAACAGTTGAACTCTACTTCTTTAGGATTCTTTGCAGTCCAGTTTGTAGTCGTGTCTAACTCATTAAGAGCTTTGTCTAAAGCAGGAAGAAGATTTTTCTTCCTGCTATGTTTTGAATCGTCAATATTGTTTTTAACTTTATTCATCTTCATCACCTGTGCGTGTGTCTTCGTGCATAAAGTAAACGACTGTTTTTTTGTCGTTTTTCTTATCGTGTATATATCCCCAATCTGTATTGCCGAATAATCTCATGGCAACACTATCGAGTGTGTCCACATGGGCAGCTCGTTCACCCTGGTATTGCAGGAGTAGAGCGTTTGAATCAGTGTGTTCTGTTTTTCCTGGTAACAAAGTTTTGCCACCTACATAACCACCGAGATTACCAACTTCTTCTGTTGCATAAGTAGAATTTTTCTCTTCTTCTCTTATTTCATATTTGTCTTCATTGACATCAAGATTGACACCAATCAAATGACGAATGGCAAAAATGATTTCATCAAGTTTTTCTTTTGAATCAACCTGCAACAATCTGCCAGTTTCTTTATTTGTTATCGTGTATTTCATTGTGTACCCTCCTAGGTATTTTTGTTTGTAATATCTACATTACACTACCCAGGATTTATGCAAGGTATTTCTTTTATTTATTATTGTGGTGAATCTAATAGTTAAACCTGATACCCCTCTGCAGTTATTTATAAAAAAGGTACACCCTGTTATACATACTATATATAGTAGTACTATACCTAGTACATTATTGTACAGATACAACATATAGTAATTCTAAATAGTCTATATATAGTAGTGTTTGAATAGGGGGAGGTTTAATCTGGGGTGGCAACAACTTCGTTGTTTATCCCTTTAAAATATGCTGTTAAAAGGGGTACTATATGTAGTGGTACTAGGTTTTGTATGTACCATTATTGCTAGTAAAAGTAATTTTTTTAAGTATATTTCTTTAATGATTGTTATGTTGTGGTGCTAACCCTGTGTCACTCCCTCCCAAACCAGAATGAACTAAAAATAGTAACAAATAAACAATGTGAAGTAATAGGCTTTTACCCTAGTTACCATGGACCTGCTAAACCACTTAATTGATGTTGTTATCAAGAATCCTTTTCTAAAAGCAGGAAGAACTCTTTGCTTGTTTCTCTACCATACCACAATAAAATTTAAATGCGAATCCTTTTGTTTATACAACCAACATGATATAATAAACACACAAGAAAGGCATGAAGTCTTTATTCAAACCTCCTTGGTTTATTTAGGACATACTTCATAGCCCTCCTTTCTTTGTTTGTATAGTACGCCCTTCACGCAAGTGAAGGGTACGCTATACGAATCCTAAAAAAAAATTTTTTTTACAAGGTAATATATTTATATGAAAGTTTGGATTGACCAAGATTTATGCACAGGTGATGGTTTATGTGAAGAGATATGCCCTGATGTATTTGTTGGTAAAGATGATGGTTTATATTATGTAAAAGAGGGCGAAAAGATTTTTTCTGAAGAGGATGGTAATGTCGGTGGTGCAGAGGGTATAGCACTCGTACCTAAGGGCAAGGAAGAAGAGGTTATTGAATCAGCAGAGGAATGTCCTGGCGAGTGCATAATGATTGAACCTTAAATTATAATATTTATATGAAATATATTTTTAAAGACACAACAACAACAGAATATACAATAGAAGCAGATAGCGAAGAAGAAGCTGTAGCTATGTTGGATAAATTATGGTGGACAAAACAAAACAGTATAAAGGATATGTGTCATCAACATAAGATACAAAGACATTCACGAATTTGGATAGAATATTAAAACAATATGATATAGTAATAATATTGATATAGAGGAGGCACAATGCCAGGTAAGAAAAAGAAAAAAGGCAAAAAGAAAAAGATGGGTTACTAATGCTATCACCTAAGCAAAAAAAAATAGCAAAACAAGCACCACCATTCGATAAGATTACTGGTGCTGATTTTAAAAAATTAAGAGATAGTAAAAGAAGAAAAAAATTATAAATGGCTACATACCAGGGTAAAACAGTTACATTAAACAAACCTTCCAGGATTGGTAAAGGTGAGCCTGGTCATGGTCGTAAAAAATTTAAGGTCTATGTTAAGGATGGCGACAAAGTTAAAAAAGTTATGTTCGGTGACCCTAAGATGGAAATAAGAAAAGATAATGCTGCAGCACGAAAATCTTTTAGGGCAAGACACAAATGTGATACAGCAACAGATAAGACATCTGCAAGATATTGGTCTTGCAAGATGTGGTAAGGAGATATAATGCCACATAGTTCAGGTAAGAATAGTTTGGTAGCAAATATACATAGAAGAAAAGTACAAGGTACATCTAGGTCAAAAAAGAAATCAACTATATCTAAAAAAGCCTACGCACAAATGAAGCGTGGATGGAAGTAAACGATGAAGGTAAAAGGTGTAGATGTTTCTAAGTTAAGTAAAAGCCAACAAAAGGCTATGAAAAAACATTCTAAACATCATACAAAAAAACACATGCAATACATGTACAACTCTATGCGTAGAGGTACTAGCTTTAGCAAAGCACATGTCAATGCACAGAAAAAAGTAGGTAAATAATGTCAAAAGGCAAAAGAGTCAGTTGGATGTGGGGTGGTAAAAGATACTATGGTACTTTAATTAGAGAAACTAAAACACATAAATTTGCTCGTACACATAATGGGAAGATAAAAAAAATTAAAAAATAATTTTGATAAATGTATCTTGTCCTCGCTGTGGTGGACCACTTAAACCAAGTGAAGACATGAAATGTAAAAATAAAGATTGTAAAAATTATGGAAAAAAATAAAATTTGTTATGCAGCAGGATGTCATAGACCTTTACCTAAAGGTAAAAGAAAATATTGTAGTGACAGATGTTATAACAGAATATCAATGCAAAAAAAACGAGCAAAGAAAAAAGGCATTGAGTGGACACAAGAAATTGATGTACTTGAAATACCTAGCAAAAAAAATGTACAATCTCGTAGAGGTAAAGTTTATAATGACATTGTCGAATCAGGATTAGCAGAAGAAATACTTAAAGAAAAAAATACATTATCTGATGTAGCAAAAATATTAGACACATCTATTGCTGCAGTATCTATGGCATATAACGCATACATAGAAGATTTAGAAAATGAATTAGAGAAAAAAAATTGGGAGTTACCACAGGTTGCAGAAAAAACATTAGAAGATTTTAAAAATTTTAGAGATAGATATTTTCAAACAGAAAAAGGTGAAGCATACGAAACACCAGATTTTCATATTAAGTGGATTAATTCTATTTTAGATGCTATAGAAAATGGTGAACAACAGATGATATTATCACCACCACGACATGGTAAAACAGATTTATTAATACATTTTGCAGTGTGGCTCATTTGCACAAAACCTAACATTCGTATTTTATGGGTAGGTGGTAACGAAGAAATAGCTAAGAACGCAGTTAGCTCTGTACTAGACCAACTCGAAAGTAACGAATTGTTAATAGAAGAAATATGTGGTCCTGGTCCAAAATTTAAACCTAGTACAAGAACAGGTAAATCTTGGTCACAAAATGGATTTACTGTAGGAACTAGAACAGTTACTGGTATTAAATCACCTACTATGGTGGGTATAGGTAGAGGTGGTAAGATACTTAGTCGTGACTGTGACATAATTATTGCAGACGACATTGAGGACCACACTTCTACTATGCAACCTGCATCAAGAGAAAATACCAGGAGTTGGTGGACAACAACATTGTCAAGTCGTAAAGAGGAACATACAGCTATGGTTGTTATTGGTTCAAGACAACACTATGACGATTTATATTCACACTTGTTAGATAACGAATCTTGGAAAACTATTGTAGAAGAAGCACATGACACTGCTTGTAACAAACCTGATTGGAACGAAGACGAACACAAAGATTGTATGTTGTGGTCAGGTAAAAGAACTTACAAATGGTTGATGGATAGAAAACGAGCAGCAGAAACTACAGGTGGTAGAGCTATATACGAAATGGTGTATCTTAATGTTGCAATGCCTGATGGACTTGCATTATTTGACAGAGTAGAAATAGAAGAGTGTCGTGACCAAAAGCGTGACATAGGACACATACCACATGGTACAAGATTAATTGCAGGATTAGACCCTGCATCTACAGGTTACCAAGCTGCATTTTTGTGGGCATACGAACCTGTAGAAAACAAATTACACATGGTGGATATGAACAACAACCTCGGTGGTGGTATACCACAAGCATTAGAAATAATGAAGGAATGGTGGATGAAGTATAACTTGTCACATTGGGTAATAGAAGAAAATGGTTTTCAAAAAGCTATTAGACAAGATAGAAGTATTAGAGAGTTTGCATCAAGTCATGGTATATTTTTAGAAGGTCACGAAACATATAAGAATAAATTTGACCCTTTGTATGGTGTAACAGCAATGCGACCAATGTTCCAAGAACAAAATATTTCTTTGCCATATCTTAGCTTTGAAGCACAAGAAAAGGTAAACTTATATACAAGTCAGTTGGTTTATTTCAGCTCTGCTAAAAATAAAAGCAAAAGTGTTGGAACTAAAACTGACATAGTTATGGCTAGTTGGTTTCCGATGAGAGCAATTAGGCGTATGCAAAAGGAACGCTTTGCAGAATTAGGATATGAATATAGTCCTAGCTTTGAAGGGTACGAGCCTAGTAGTATGGATATAGATAGTTGGAGTTAAATGCCATTAGATAGTAAAAAATTATACGATAAAATAGATTATCTTAGAGTTATAAATCAAGAACAAATGATTGATAGGTCGAGGATTCGTGACATTATGAATGGTGGTGAAGCTGCTGTAAAAGCATTGTTAGGTAATTCTGTCAATGTAGAATACCACGAGTTACCTGCACCTAATTTATTTTTAACTGCGTTAGAACGATTTGCACAAAAATTAGGTAGAAGTCCAGATTTAAAAGTAGATATTATAAATGAAAAAGATAGTGAGAGAGCTAGAAAAAAATCAGAAAAAGTAGAACGCATTGTTACATCTTATGATAAATTTCAAAAACTACACATGCAGTTACCACAAGCAGCTAGATGGCTACCTGGTTATGGTTTTATAGCTTGGACTATTGGACACAAGAGAGATAAAGATGGTAATCCTTATCCCTATGCTGAACTACAAGACCCATTTAGTTGTTACCCTGGAATATTTGGTAACGACCAACAACCAAAAGAATTAGCAATAATTCGTAGAGTGCCACATACAATATTGGCAGAACAATATCCTGAAGCAAAACAATATATATTTGCACAAGAAGAAAATAATGATGGTTTTCAAAATCCATACTCTGCATTACTTGACAGTACAGATAGAGCAGGAGGATGGGCAAATTCTACAGGACATGGAAAAGTTGTGGTTGAGTATAGAGATGAAGAAGGTACTTATGTATTTTTACCTGAAAACAAAAAAATAATTGATTTTATGCCAAACATTTTAAATTCAGGACCATGTTTTGTCTTGGCAAAAAGATATGCGTTTGACCAAATGCAATCACAATTTCAACACATTACAGGTCTTATGGCAAACATGGCAAAAATTAACATACTTGGAACTATTGCTATGGAAGATGCAGTATTTACAGAAACAAACATTGTTGGAGAGATAGAGTCAGGAAAATATAGAAAAGGCAGATTTGCTGTAAACTATTTGACACCTGGTTCGCAAGTGTCTAAGCCAGTCAATAATTTACCATACCAACTATTTCAACAAGTAGATAGACTTGAAAGACATTTGCGTCTTGGTGCTGCATATCCTGTATCTGACGATGGTCAATCTCCAAATTCTTTTGTGACTGGTAGAGGATTAGAAGAATTAGGACAATCTGCATCGTTACATGTAAGAGAATATCAAACAGTTCTTAAAGAAGCATTACAAGAATTAGATGCAAAAAGATTAGAATACGATGAGATTATGTTTCCAAACAAGCGTAAACCTATTGCAGGTAGACATAAAGGAACAGCATATAAAGAATCTTATACACCATCATCTGACATATCTGAAGTATATGAAACTAGAAGAGTATATGGTGTTATGGCAGGATTTGATGAACCACAAAAAATTATTACAGGTTTACAACTAAAACAACAAGGTATTATTGATACGCAAACATTACAAGAAAACATGGATGGCTTGGACAATATTACAAAGATACAACAACGCATTAGTGCAGAAAAAGCAGAAACAGTTTTGTTTGAATCTTTGATGGCACAAGCAGCACAAGGTAATCCAAAGGCTACAATGGCAGCTATAGAAATAAGAAAAAATCCACAAAAAATGTCAGAGATACTAGATAAATTTTATACATCAGAAGGCGAAGAACCATCACCAGAAGAACTAGCATTGATGGGTCAACAACAGCAACAAGCACAACAACAAGGTTTAAATTTAGGACAATCACCAGTAGCTATTGACCAAGTGTTAGGTGCATTAGCACAACAACCAGAAGGTGCGTAATGTTTAACGAAGAAAATATTGTAAATGCAAAATTTTATGACATTATTAATCAAGAAGATTGGGGTGAATTAGATTTAAATTATGACCCTACAATACGAACAGAAATAATATCACAAGGTGAAGTACCTCTTGGAAGTGTGATGATACCTACACCGATACCAGGTATATGGATTAGTTTAGAAATAGGATTTGATATAGAAGGACCAAATAATGCCTAGAGGAAGAAAACCTAGTAAATTAACACAAAATACAGATATGAAACCTGATAGTGCATATTTTGATGTGTACGCACCACCACGAAAAGAAGGCGACCCAACAGGACAAACAGGTGCATTAGAAGCACAAACAAGTTCTACACCACCTATTAATCAAGAAGCTGCTCTTACATCTGCACCTGCAAATGTAGGACCTTTACCTTCTCCAGTAAATATTGCTGCACCTACTACAAAACAATTTGAACCTAATACTGCAGGTATACCTGTAGGTCCTGGTAGTAATGGACCTAGAGTTGTAGCTACAAATACATTGCAAAATTTTTTAACAGTAGCAAAAGAAATTACACAAGACCCTATATTTGATGAATTATTAGCAGAAGATATTATACAAGAGCCTGTTGTTAATCCAGAACAAGATGATTATTTTGGTTTTTAATGAGAGATTACAGACAGATATTATTTGGTCCACCAGAATTAGATAGCTATATAGCAGACAACACAGAAGCTAATTTAAAAGAATTAGAATTTTTTAGAAACACAATGACTCCAGAAGTTGCTGAACGAGCAGCTAATATATCTAAAGCATATCCAAACTTAGACCCTAAATTAGTTATGTATGGTTCTTTATTAGGTGTAGAGCATGATTCTAATTTAGCTTTAGAACTAGCAAGTAGACAAAATAATGTAACAATTAAAAATAACCAAAAAGCATTACAATCTGTAAGTAGAGGTAAAAGAGCATCACAATTAGGTTTGTTAATGTTAGATTTAGGTTTTCAACCTTTATCAAGAAATTTTAAATCAACAATAGTAGCAACAGACAATAGCAATGTCAAAGCTAATAGGTATCAGACTGTAGCTGCTAACACACTTCTAGGTCTTGCAGGTGCAGCAACAGCTATAGCAACATTAGGTACAAAAGATGGTGAAGTTGCTGCAGAGAGAATGAGAAGAGCAATATTTGGAGATAAATTTGCAGATGTATATAAAGAAGCAAAAGATAATTATGGTCCAACAGAATTTAATTTAGCATACGACCAATGGAGTCAAGGTAAACCAGTAAACCTAGGTAAAGGTTTTTTTCCTGCATCTACAAAAATACAAGATACACAAGGATATAAAGATTTTAAAAGACAAGGTTTATCTGATGAAGATGCTTATAGGGAAGCTGTAGAAATTTATGGTGTTCCTATTACAGAACAATTTGAGGAATTAGAAAATCAATATAAGACACAGACACGAAAAGCAGGACAAGTAGATATATCACCAGGTCGTATTGTTGCAGGACAATTTTATAAAAAAGAAGATTTTGGATATGCAATAGGTTCTGCAGTATTAGATGGTGCTTTTAGAGTTTTTGGTGACCCTACAAACTATGCTTTAGGATATTTTTCAGGTGCAAAATTAGGATTGCGTAGTTTAGTTGATGAAGGATTACAACAAGCATTTAAAACTGTAAAAGTAGGAGATGATATAAAAAATGTTCCTTTAATAAAACAATTTATACAAACTATTAAAGGTGGAAAAATTGAGGTTGGTGGTGTTGAGAGAACTATAACTCCAAAAGAAGCTAGAAAATTAATGTTTGGTAGCACAGCATCACAAATCTTAGAAACAAAAAGAGGTGACAAATTATTAGATGCTTTTGTTGCTAACAAAGATTTGTCTGTACTTATGGATATGCCAGGTCTAAATCAAGCACCTCCTGAATTGTTAAGGCTACTAACTGCAATAGATGACAAAAATTTTATGAAAACTGTTTTAACATCAGTAATGAAAAATGGTAATTTAGCAGGTGTTGATGATGCACTTGCTTTACGATATGGAATAACAGATGATGTTGTACAAGCTATTGTTCGAGGTAATCAACTTACAGTGCCTATTGCACCAAATCTTTTAGGTTCAGCATCTAACGCAATAGCAAAAAAATTATTAGGTAAAGATACAGATATAAATGTTGCAAGAAATATATTAAAACAAATAAATAGTTCAAAAGCAGTATTTAATAAAAATACAGCAGACAATTTATTTACAGGAATAATAGGTGTCGGTTCTGATTTGCGTAGAACATTACCTAGAAGATTATCAAGGTATTTTGATTTAGCACCTGCAAGATTATTATCTATTAATAATTTAGGAGAGAGTGCTAGAAGTTTAGATGGATTAATGAAAGCTGCAAGATTTAGCAGAGATGCAAGAAATAGATTTTTAAACGATATATTAGACACTGATGCAACAGATGACATGTTGACAATAGTAAGAAATGTATATGCAGACATAAAAGATAATATTGTAGAACGAAATCCAGACTTAGCAGATTTTAGAGATGAGTTAGCAGAAACAATGGATTTTCTTGCTAATGAGTCTGATTTAAAAAGATACCTTACTACAGAAGATGGTAAACAATTAGCTTATCCTGGCGTTAAATACAAAATTAAAACAACAAGAAAAAAACCAAATGGTGAAGAAGAAATAGTATGGGAAGCTACACCTACAGCACAAATGATTTCTGAATACATAGACAACTACATTCCCTTAATTGATTATGCAGAACTAGAAGCATATTTTCCATTGTTTAGAAAAATTGTTGGAGCAAAAAAATCTGCAAAAAGAGAATTTATAGAGGGTAGTACAGAAGAAGCATATACAAGATTATTAAAACGAATTTATGGTAAAAAATTAAAACCTGACCCTAGAACAGGAAGAATGACACCATCAGCTCAAACGACTATGGGTTATCTTTATGAAGATTTAATTTTACAAAGAGTTTTAAAACCAGTATGGATGTTAAGACCTGCTTTAATTACAAGAGTTATACCAGAAGAAGCATTAAGAATTATATTTAGTGGTTCAGGTGTAGGTCTAAATCATCCTATGGCATATTATGCTTTTAAATTAGCAGCAGGAACTTCTTTAGAAATGAGAGATGCTTATGACAAAGTTTTATGGGGAACAAGAATATTAAAAAAAGAAAAACCTTTTACAGAAGAAATATTAGGACCAGAGTTTATAAAAGCTGCATCTATTGAATATCCACAAATAGAAGCTATTTTAAAACATATAAAAATTGGTGTAAACGAAGTTGGTATGGCATCAGATGATTATGTTGCATGGGTTGTAGCAGGTAATGATGCAAGAGATTATATATTTAAAGAGCAAGGTTTAGAAGTTATTACAGCATTAAAACAAGGCTCTGGATTATTAAAAGAAACTACTACAGATGGCGATAGTATTGCAAGAGCTATAGCTAACAACAGAACAGGTGGTTCTATAGATATGAAGACAGGACAATTAAATCCACCACAATTTGGTGCTGTAAGTCCATACAAAAATTTAGGTGTTGATTTTGCTGTAGGAGAATTAGCAGAAGCATTAGGTAAAAGTCCTGGTACTAATTTAGAAGAGTTGCTAGAACCATTATTAATCAATTTTCTTAAAGATGATGCACAAGCAGCAATAAGACAAAAATATCTTAACAAAGAAAATCATGTTTTAGGTTGGTGGCTAGATGAAGTTGATAATAGATTGTATTTAGATGTGTCTGTGTATTTAAATAAATTGACTGATGTTACACCTAAAAATATAGAAAAAGCATTAGTAGGTTTATCTACATTAGGTATTAAAGGTAAACAACTTAGTGCTTATATACCTGATGACACTGTTGGAGAAGTATTTCTAGCTAACTTATTAAACTCTGACGATTTAAAAATGTGGAAAAAAGTAATAGACACAGATGATAATTTGTTATGGTTTGTAAACAAAAATGCACCTAATAAAGAAACATTAAGAAATGCTTCTACACAAGATTTAGTTACAAGAAAAGCAGTTATGGAAGCATTGTTTGACACAAATTTTGATGTAGCAAAAATTATTAGAAGAAATAAAAGAGGTATAGGTAATGTAGCACCTGATGGTAGTTGGTTACCATTAAATGAAAATTATTTACAAGCTATGTCAAGAAAAGCAATGAATCAATTTTTTGAACCTGTAAAAGCAAACAATTTAGATGGCGTGTATACAGGATATGACAAAATAGTAAATGGACAAATACAACCAGACTATATAAGAAACTGGGTGCATCAATTATTATTGTTAGCAAAGAATCCTGTTACTGCAAGATTGATAAATGATGGTATAGACGAAACTATGAATTATTTATTGAAATCTTATGATGGTAAACAAATAATGCAAAAATTAGTCAAAGAATCAGATTTAAGAGGTAGAGAGGCAAAAGAGCAATTAGAAAATCCTGTAGCTTTACGAAATAATTTAGAAGCACTAGGTTACAGAATATCAAGACATATAGGTGGTGAGTTTTCTATACTTGACCCAATTACTGGTACACCTCGTACAGAAGACTGGGCTACACAAATAAGATTTACTAATGGTGTTATGACATATCCTTTGTATAAATATAATTTTGATACAGGTTCAAGTGCAGCATTAAATTTTCTTAAAAGTGGTGGTTTTGTAAATGGTCAAGATTGGGTAGAAGCATGGAGTATAGCCTCATCAGGTGGTGGTATGCGTACAGTGCAAGGGCAAATAGGAAAATTTTATAAAGATGTATGGAAAATATTTAAAAAAGATATAAATGTATTTCCTAATAAAGTTAATGGTGCATACCTGTCATTAAACAATAAATTTAAATCACAAGGTGGATTAGATGCTGCTGCAGGAAGAATGGATTTATTTTTAGAAAAATTATATACAACTTTTCTTACAGGACCATCAGATATTGTAAATCGTGACCCATTGTGGAGATATAGTCTTTATGAAGGTGGCATTGAAGCAATAAAAGATATGGACGAAAAAACTGCATTAGATTTCTTAAAAGGTGCAGAAGCATCATTGCGTGGTAGTAAAGTCGGTGATGATATATTAGGAGATATAGTTGATGAAATAACAACATACAGAGAAATTGGTTTTGGTGGTGAAATAAATAATATAGACGATTTAATGCT
>CETM01146493.1_pt1 | contig 23249 bp, 21 predicted proteins | sample 361451 | NCBI WGS metagenome assembly CETM01 (sample SAMEA2622690, study PRJEB7988) | marine metagenome | isolation source: saline water (ENVO:00002010), including
CATCCCTGATGGGTATATGCAACATTTTCATAATCTATTGAAGAAATCGATACCGGGTTTTCTTTATCTGTAACATCAACAAAAACAAGTTTACTCTCATTGCTGCCTACAAAAATCTCCCTTCCATTATAGTCAGAATCAGGACCTAGATAATTTACAACCTGCGCATCATGAGTATATCCATCCCCTCCATATCCTCCTACTTCATTTGGACTTGTAGGATTAGAAATGTCAATGAAATGAACTCCTCCATTATAATCATCAGCTCTGGAAGTTCCAACAACATATGCATACCCACTATCTTCATTTATTGCTATGTTGTGAGCATTGCCAAAAGTGTTTAGGGTTACATCTGGTTCAAAATTTTTTCTCCCATCTACCCCTCTTAAATTTTTTAAATCAAATACCTGTAATCCATGATTTTCAGCTTCGCTAACAATAAATGCATGATCATTATAAACTTTTATGTCACGCCAAATACTTTTTGATGTCGCGCTTAATAGTTTCCCCAGAAAAATTGGCTTTTCAGGGTCGCTAATATCAACAAATGCTGTTCCGTCATCAAGTCCCATTAAAACATATTCCTTTTGAGTCTGAGAATCAAACCAACCCCAGCTATCATTTCCCCTTTCACTCTCAAAATCTGATAAGGATATGTGAGCAATTAGATCATATCCTTTACAAGGATACTCCCCTGCAAAACCATCTTCACAAGGTGCTTTTTTAACTTCAGAATTAAAATCTGAGTTAGATTGATTTACATATACAAATTCATCATAATCCCCTCTAAATCCAATTTCCCCCCTTGTACAAGAAAAAAAAACAAGAGAACATAATATGAACTGATAAAACTTCATCAAAAAATAATTTCTTTAAAGATATTGTTTTGCAAAGAAGAAACTATATTGCGCCATGCAAAATTATCATATTAATGTTTGAAAATAAAAATCGTTTACCCCTTTCAGATTATGGTGAGTTTAAATTAATTGAACATTTAACAAAAAATTTTGGTCTTACCCAAAAATCAACTATTAAGGGGGTTGGAGATGACGGAGCTGTTTTAAAATTAGATGATGGCCTTACTGTCTTAAGTACAGATTTGCTTATTGAAGGAATTCATTTTGATTTATCTTATATGCCATTAAAGCATCTAGGATATAAAGCTGTAGTTGTTAACTTATCTGATATTTTTGCGATGAATGCAATGGCTAATCAAATTACTGTTTCAATAGCCGTTTCAAATCGATTCAAAATAGATTCTTTAGAAGAACTTTATTCAGGAATATCTCTTGCCTGTAAAAATTTCAAAGTTGACCTTGTTGGTGGGGATACTTCCAGTAGTGTTCAAGGTCTAACAATTTCAATAACTGCTTTGGGACAAGTAGCAAAAGAAAAAGTAACTTATCGTAGTGGCGCAAATTTAAATGATATTTTAATGGTAAGCGGCGATCTTGGAGGCGCTTATATGGGATTACAAGTTTTAGAGCGTGAAAAAGCTGTTTTTAAAGTAAATCCGCAATCTCAGCCTGATTTGTCAAAATATTCTTACTGTGTTGAAAGGCAACTCAAACCCGAATCAAGAAAAGATATTATTGATCTTTTTAATAAATTAGAAATTATACCTACCGCAATGATTGATATAAGTGATGGTTTATCTTCAGAAATTATTCATTTATCAAAATCTTCAAAGCTTGGTTGCATAATTTATGAAGAAAAAATTCCTATTGATCAAGAAGTTAAAAATACTGCTGAAGAATTTAAATTTAACTCAACAACAGCAGCACTAAATGGAGGAGAAGATTATGAACTATTATTTACAATAAAACAGGAAGATTATGAAAAGATCAAAAATAATAATCTTGTTTCTGCTATAGGTTATATGACAGATGAGGCATCAGGGTGTTTTATGCAAAATAATTTGAATCAAAAAATAAAATTAGAAGCTCAAGGATGGAAAAATTTTTAAGCTTTATCCTAAAGCAACATCCAATATCATCATAATTATGAATCCTCCAACAAATCCTAAAGCAGCAATATCTGTATACTTGTCAAGCTGAGTCTCTGGTATAACTTCCTCAACAACAACAAAAATCATAGCTCCAGCTGCAAATGCTAGGGCATAAGGCAAGATTGGGGTGAAAAAAGTAACTGCAACTGCTCCTAAAACTGCAAAAATAGGTTCAACAATTGCAGACATTTGGCCGTACCAAAAAGATTTAAATCTACTTGCTCCTTGACGTCTGAGGGGAACTGCAATTGCTATCCCTTCAGGGAAGTTTTGAATACCTATTCCAAGTGCAAGAACAACTGCCCCGCTTATAGATGCTTCAGGAATCCCAGCAGCAACACCTCCAAATAAAACTCCAACTGCTAATCCTTCTGGAATGTTATGCAAAGTAATGGCTAGTGCTAGAAGCGTTGTTCTATGCCAAGGTGTTTTAATCCCTTCAGATTCTTTAAAATTGATATGTAGGTGAGGTAAAACTTTATCTAACCCAAAAATAAAAAGTGCTCCTAATAAAAATCCAATTGCAGCGGGAAAAACTTTAACAAATCCTTCTCCTTCACTCATTTCTATTGCAGGTGAAAGTAAACTCCAAAAACTAGCAGCAACCATTACTCCTCCAGTAAAACCAAGCATGCCATCTAAAAAAGCTCTGCTCATAGATCTAAAAAGAAATACGAAAGATGCTCCAAGAGCAGTTACCCCCCATGTGAAAAGAGTTGCATAAAAAGCTCCTGTTATTGGATCTATACCAGCAAAAAAATCGAATATGGTTTGCACTTTATTAAATTTAGCCGCTAAATTAGCTATTAAAATAATTAGAATCAATATAAATAATTATTCCATTTTATATGAAAAAAACTAAAGATCATTACGACTATATAATTTGTGGAGGAGGTGCATCTGGTCTTATATTAGCTTCGAGATTATGTAATGATAAATACTTTATTGATAAGTCTATTCTTTTAATTGAAAAGGATATCAAAAATACTAATGACAGAACTTGGTGTTTTTGGGAAGAAGGGAAAGGCGAATATGATGATATTGTTTCCCATAGCTGGCAAAATGGAAAATTCCAAGCAAAGAATTTTGAATTAAATTTCTCTTTTAACCCCTTTACTTATAAGATGATAAAGAGTAAAAATTTTTACTCTTTCATGCAAAAAAAATTAAAATCATATGCTCAATTAGACCAAGTTCAAGAAAAAATTATTAAGATAAATCCAAATCTAAATCAAGTTAAAACTGATAAGAATACATATAAGTCAGGTAAAATTTTTTCAAGTATTTATAGTCCTAAAATACTTCAAAGCCAGGCAAAATTTCCGGTACTACTTCAGCATTTTTATGGTTGTGTAATTGAAACCAAAAAAGGTTGCTTTAATAAGGAAGAAATTGATTTCATGAATTTTAATGTATCACAAAAAAATGAAACAAGATTTGTTTATGTTTTGCCAGAATCAAATAAAAGAGCATTGGTTGAATACACTCTTTTTTCTAAAACCTTGCTCTCCGAAAAAGAATATCTTGAAGAAATAAAAAAATATCTTGATTCTATTGATACAGGAGGTTACAAAATTTTAGAAAAAGAAAAGGGTCAAATTCCAATGACTTGCTTTAGATTTAATAACTATAACACTGAAGATCTTTTACATATTGGGACGGCTGGAGGCTGGACAAAGGCTAGTACGGGCTATACTTTTTCAAGAATAAATGAAAAAACTAAAGCATTGATTAATCATTTAAAAAAGGAAAAACCGCTAAATAGATTTAATCAAACCAATAGATTTTGGTTTTATGATTTAATCTTTTTAGACGTATTATATAATCAGAATTATTTGGGAAGTAATCTCTTTAAAAAAATGTTTGAAAAAAATGATCCAAAAACTATTTTCAAATTCCTAGATGATAAAAGTAATTTTTGGGAAGAACTTAAAATAATTACTTCATTCCCAATAGGTCCATTTTTATCCGCTTTTTTTAAAAGGGTTTTTAAAATTAATTAGGCTTATTTTTCTCTTTTCATTAAAGACCTTACAAGATTTATGAAAATTTTCTTTTTTTCATTACTAAGAGCCAATAATTTTATTTTTTCTTCTGCACTTTTTGAATAAAAATTTATCATCTCTCTTGTAGCACCTTTTGCGCCTGATTCAATATATATATTTTTGGCCTGATTAATTTTTTCTTCCGTTTTAAGATTTTCTTGAGCTGAACTTAAAATTTTTTTAATTTTTTTTTGATGCTCTAAGTTGCCTTTTTTTAAAATCATGTGATATAAGATAGTTTTCTTGTTTCTCAGTATATCTCCTCCGATTTTTTTACCGAAATCTTTAGGATTTCCAAATGAATCTAAGTAATCGTCTTGAAGCTGAAATGCTATTCCCATTTCTATTCCAAAATTGTATAGTAAATCAGAATCTTCTTGAGTTGCTCCGCCTATAATTGCACCCATTTTAAGACAGCAGCCAATTAAAACAGCTGTTTTTAACCGAGTCATTTTAATATAATTATCTATATTAAATTCATTGTTTTTTTCAAAATCTAAATCATATTGCTGCCCTTCACAAACTTCAGCAGCAGTTTTATTTAATAAATGAAATAATTTTTTAAAAAGAGAATCAGGATAATTCTCAAGAATTTTGTAGGCCTGTATTAACATTGCATCTCCAGATAATATGGCAGTGTTTAAATCCCATTTTTTATGGACGGTAATTGCTCCTCTTCTAAGAGTTGCTTCATCCATTATATCATCGTGAACTAATGTGAAATTATGAAATATTTCTACTGATAGAGCTGCATCAAGAGAAGCTTTAGGATTTGAACTAAAAATATCTGCGCTTAGTAAAGTTAGTATTGGCCTTATTCTTTTACCCTTGATCTTCATAAGATATCTTATTGGATCATATAAATTCTTAGGCGTCTTTTCAACTATAAAATTTTTCAAGTGGTCTTCAAATAGAACTTGATAATTTTTAAAAAAATCTTGCATTGAAATAGGATATATTTTGGAAAAGTAAAAAAAACTTTGGAAACTTTTGCTGTATTAAAAGTTTCTTTATTAAATTCGCCAAGAATTTTTTAAAGAGTAAACTCTTTTTTATGAAAAAAGAAATTATCAATAATGCATCGAATCTTTTTTTACAATATGGATGTAAAAATGTTACCATGGATGACATAGCAGATGAAATGTCCATTTCAAAAAAAACAATTTATACTCATTTTAAAAATAAAACAGATTTAGTAAGAGCAGGTGTTTTTAAAATATTCAAAGATGTCAATTCAATAGTTTCAAAAGTCCAAAGAAACAATTCAAACCCTATAATATCACTTTATGAAATTAAAAAAGTTGCTTTTCAATTCTTGAATAAAGATAATGAGTCACAGAGATACCAACTTCAAAAATATTATCCAAAAATCTTTGCCGAAATTAAAAAAAAGGAATTTGAAACAATGCTTGTTAATTTTGAAAATAATCTAAAAGAAGGAATTAAGATGGGTTTTTTCAGAAAATCAATAAACCCTGAATTTCTTTCAAGAATATATATAAATGGTCTTCAAGGCGTAAGGAATATTGAGCTATTTCCTCCTAAAAGTTTTAAAATACTACACTTGTTGGAAAGCTACATTGATTATCATCTAAGAGCAATAGTTACAAAAAAAGGACTCGCTTTTTTAGAAAAAAATAAACTAAGAATAAAAAATGAAAATTAAAAAATTAGCCTTTAGTATAATTTTTATAGGGATCATTGGAAATTCACAAAATTTTCCAAATTCGCTCACATTAGATCAAGCAATTGAATATGGACTAAGCAATAATTTTTCAGTTAAAAATGCTAATAGAGAAATTGAAAAAGCCCAAAAAGATAGATGGAGTACAATAGCAATAGGACTTCCCCAAATTTATGCTGAAGTCAACTATCAAAACTTTCTAGAAATGCCAGTATCACTTGTCCCTGCAGAATTTTTTGGAGGAAAATCAGGAGAGTTTGCCGAAATAAGTTTTGGAACAAAACAAAGAGTTATTGGATCTGTTAGAATGGATCAAATCATTTTTGACGGCTCATATATTGTTGGTTTGGAGGCTAGCAAAATTTTTCTTAAAATCTCAGAAAATATTTATGAAAAAACTAAACTAGAAACAAAAAAGATAATTGTAAAGAATTATGCTGCGGCACTTTTGGCAGATGAAAATATAAAACTACTCAAAAAGAATAAAGAAAGATTAGAAGAGAATGTGTCTGAAATTCATCAATTATTTAAAAATGGATTTGAAGAGGAAGAAAGTGTTGAACAAATTCAACTAACGTTAGCTAATATTAATACTCAATTAAAATACGCTGTAAACTTGAGTAAAATAATTCATGAAATGCTAAAATTTAACCTAGGTATTCCCGTCGAACAAGAAGTTATTCTAAGTAGTCAAATTTCAGAAATTGTAGATGAATCAAATTTGATTTTTGGGAATTTAAATATTCCCACTATTTCTAATAATATTGATATTAGAATTGCAGAAAATAATTTACTGTCAGAATCTCTTTTATACAAGTATGAAAAATCAAAATTTTTGCCAAGTATAAAAGCCTTTATAAATGGTGCTTATACAGGCAATAATGAAAAATTTGATTTTATAAAAAATAATCAGAAATGGTTTGGTTCTTCACTTTTTGGATTAAGTCTTGACATTCCATTGTTTAGTTCTTTTTCAAAAAAGGTTAATTCTCAAAAAGCAAAAATAAATATGCAACAAGCTGAAACTAAACTTAATGAAACTCAATACAGGATAAGAATGGAAATTGAAACAGCTCTAAATGAATATCAACTTGCTATTGAAAATTATTTTACTGAGAAAGAAAATCTTGGATTAGCAGAGCGCATTGAAAATAAAAATCAAGTGAAATATTTTGAGGGAATAGTAGGCAGTTTTGAACTCAGACAAGCTCAACTTCAACTCTACAGCTCTCAAAGTAAATATCTGAGCTCAATTCAAAATTTAATTGAAAGAAAAATAACCCTGGAAACACTAATAAATTTGCCTAATCCATAAACTTAAAAAATGAAAAAATTATTTGCTTTAATAATTATAATCTCTTTTAATTTCAGTTGTTCGGAGAGTAAAAATGATTCAATAAAAAATATTGACTATAATGATATTTCTGAACTAAGACTAGCCAAAGAAAACTATAGGGATCAGTTAAACTCTTTGAATAATAAACTTGAAAAAATTAATTCTGCTCTTTCTGAATTAGATCAAAATGAAAGACTCCAAATAATTACGGCATACAAAATTAAAAGGGAGTCTTTTAATCATTTTATTGAAATACAAGGAGATATAAAGTCTCGAAAAAATTTAATCCTTCTCCCTGAATTAAACGGAATTCTAAAGAAAATATATGTCAAGGAAGGAAGTCAAGTTAATCAGGGTGATCTTCTAGCTGAAATCGATGACTCTGGACTTAAAAATCAATTGTCTCAACTTGAACTTCAAGCAGAGCTATCTAAAATAAAATTTAACAGAATCAAAAATCTTTGGGAACAAAAAATTGGTTCAGAAATAGAATATTTAGAGGCAAAAACAATATACAAGACTCAACAAAAAAGTGTAGCTCAATTACAAGAGCAAGTAAAAAAAACAAAAATTTTTGCTCCTTTTAAAGGATCAATTGATGAAATAATCTCCAATACAGGATCAAACTTAATTACTGGCTTGACCCCTATTTTAAGAATTGTAAATCTTGAAAATTTATATATTGAAGCAGATGTGCCAGAAAAATATTCTAAAACTGTAAAAACTGGTATACCATTATTTGTTGACATTCCAATGATTGAGAAAACATATGAAACTCAAATAAATCAAGTAGGTAATTTTATCAACCCAAACAACAGAAGTTTTAGAATTGAAGCCCCAATATTGAATCTAGATAAAACCTTGAAATTAAATCTAACTACCAAATTAAAGATCAATGACTATTCAAATTCAAAATCAATCTTGATTCCTCTGAGAATTTTAAAAGAAGACGCCAATGGGAGTTTTTATGTCTTTAAATTAATTGCAACTGATATTGAAAATATTTTTACCAGTGAAAAAGTTTTTATTAAAGTAGGTAAAGATGATGGTAATAAAATTGAAGTAATTAATGGTTTGTCTGATGGAGATTTAATAATAGATGAAGGGGGTGAAAGAATCCAAGACAAACAAAAAGTTAAAATTGAACAGAATAACTTTTAATTTAAAAAATTGAATGAAAAATAAGGAATTTTTATTATCCAGTTGGGCCATTGATCACAAGAAAATCATATATGTGATTATTTCTATCTTTTTCATTCTTGGGATTAATTCTTATAGAAATATGCCAAGGGAAGATTTTCCAGAAGTTAATGACACTCGTGTTTTTGTGACAGCTGTTTTCCCTGGAAATACAGCTGAGGATATTGAACGGTTAATAGTAGATCCTCTTGAAGAAGTCTTAAGAGGAGTTTCAAATATGGTGAATTTAACATCAAAATCTGAAGAAGATTTTGCTGCAATAACAATAGAGTTTGATGAAAACATAACAATAGACATAGCGAAACAAAAAACAAAAGACTTAGTTGATGGTGTAGTTTCAGGACCTGATTGGCCAATATTTAATAATGCCAAAGTTGAGCCATCAATTTTTGAGTTTGATTTTTCTGAGCTAATTCCTATGCTAAATATCAGTTTAGTTGGAGACTTTCCAATTGAGAAGTTAAAAGAATATGCGGAATTTTTGGAAGAAAAAATTGAAAGATTACCTCAAATCAAAGCTGTAGATATAAGGGGAATTCAAGAATTTGAAGTTGAAGTAGCTGTTGATATATATAAAATGACTGCCTCAAAAATCAGCCTCAACGACGTTATAAAATCTATTCAAGATGGAAATAATACTATTTCATCAGGAAGTATAATCGGTGATGGGAAAAGAAGAAATGTCCGACTGGTAGGAGAAATTGAGAGTCCTAAAGAACTTGAAAACTTTGTAATTAAAAGTGATAAGGGTGCTGTATATTTAAGTGAAATTGCAACTGTTTCATTTAAAGAAAAAGATCCTACCTCATATGCTAGATCTTTTGGAAATAAAGTTGTTTTATTAGATGTCAAAAAAAGAGGAGGTAAAAATTTAATTGATGCTTCTGAACAAATTAGATTGATAATAAATGATCTTAAAAAAACTTACTTCCCTGAAAATTTAAATATTGGTGTCTCGAATGATCAATCGAGTAGAACTTTAAATTTAATTAATGATTTTGTGAATAATATCATTTTTGGTGTCACTCTAGTAATCACCGTTTTAATGTTTTTTCTAGGTTTTAGAAATTCTCTTTTTGTTGGCTTTGCTATCCCAATGTCTATGTTTATGTCCTTTGCAATAATATCAATGCTTGGTTATACAATGAATAGAATGATTCTATTTGGACTTATCATGGGGTTAGGAATGCTTGTGGATAATGGAATAGTAGTAGTTGAAAATGTCTACCGTTTAATGGAAAAAGAAGGAATGTCAAGAATTCAAGCAGCTAAAGCTGGGATTGGAGAAATTGCTTATCCCATAATTTTTTCTACAGCTACAACAGTAGCTGCATTCGTGCCTCTTGGATCATGGCCAGGTGTAATTGGTGAATTCATGATTTTTTTCCCAATAACACTCTCAATTGTTTTAGGTTCTTCGCTGATAGTTGCTCTATTATTTAACTCAACGCTCGTTTCAGAATTTATGCAAGTTTCTGATAGTGAAATGAGTAAAAAAAGTTTATACAGATTAACCCTAATTCTTGGTGGGCTGGGAACACTATTAATCTTTAGCAAAGGGGAGCTTAGAGGAATTGGAACTCTTATGATTCTTATCACATTATCATTCTGGGCCTATAAGTTTTTCATTAGAAAACTTGCCTTAAAATTCCAAAATACTTTTTTGGTTTGGCTCGAAAATAAATATCGAAAATTTCTCTCATTTGCTCTTTCAGGATACAATCCTTACAAATTTTTATCTGGAACCTTCTTTTTATTATTCAGTTCCTTTGTATTAATGGGAATTTTACCTCCAAGGGTTGAATTTTTCCCAAGTGCAGAGCCAAATCAAATTATAACTTATATAGAATATCCTGAAGGAACAAGTATATTCAAGACAAATAAGGTTACTAAAGAAATTGAAAATCAAATCTTCACCATAATCAACTCTGATAAATACAAGAATAAAAATTCAAATTTTATGATTGAAGATGCTGTTGCACAGGTTGGAGAAGGTGCGGGAAATACAGAATCGGATAGTGGCCCTTCAAATGAAATGCCTCACAAGGCAAAAATAGTTTTGTCAATGCGAGAGTTTAAATTCAGGGAAGGTCTATCGAGTGAAAAATTAAGGAGTGAAATCCAAAAGAATTTAAAGAATAAATATCCTGGATTATCAATTTCTGTTGAAAAAGATCAAACAGGTCCGCCCGTTGGATATCCAATTAATATTGAAATCAATGGAAGAGATTATGATCAACTCATTAGAACTGCTGAATCTATGAAAAATTTTATAAATAAAGAAAATGTAACAGGAATTGAAGAATTAAAAATTGATGTGAATAAGAATAAACCTGGTTTAAAAGTAAGTTTAGATAGAAAAAAATCAGGAGAGCTGGGTGTCTCTAGCTCTATGGTTGGGCGTCAATTAAGAGCATCCATTTTTGGTGGGAAAGCAGGAATTTATAAAAAGCAGGGGGACGATTATGATATAAATATTCGCTTTGATAAAAAATACCGATATGATAATAATGCTCTATTTAATCAAAATGTAACTTTCAGAGATCAAGCAAGCGGTAAAATTAAAGAGGTTCCAATTGCATCTATAGTATCTCTTAAAAACACTTCTTCTTTCAGTGCAATAAAGCATAGGAATCTTTCTCGGGTCGTAACTATTTACTCACCTGTATTAGCTGGTTTTAATGCTAATGAAGTAGTAGAAAAAACAAAAGAAGTACTAAGAAACTATGATATTCCAAAAGGAGTAAATTTTAAATTCACAGGTGAAATGGAGAAGCAGGAGGAAAATATGGCTTTTTTATCAATTGCTTTACTGACGGCTATCGGTTTGATTATGTTATTGTTAGTCTTTCAATTTAATTCAATTTCTAAACCTGTAATTATTTTAATTTCAATATTCTTAAGTTTTACAGGAGTTTTAATGGGATTAATACTTTTTGATATGACTTTTGTAATAATGATGACAATGATGGGTATTATAGCTCTTTCGGGTATAGTTGTTAATAATGGGGTTGTTTTACTAGACTATATTCAACTACTAATAGATAGAAAAAAAATCTCTTTAAAAATTAAAGAAAATGAATTGCTTCCGCTAGATCATGTCAAAGAAGAGATAATTAATGGTGGAAGTGCAAGGCTAAGACCTGTAATTTTAACTGCTATTACAACAATTTTAGGATTAATCCCATTGTCAATTGGTTTAAACCTTGACTTTTTTTCTTTATTCTCTCAATGGGATCCTAAAATTTATATCGGTGGTGATAATGTTGCTTTTTGGGGGCCTCTTGCAAAAACTGTGATTTTCGGTCTATCTTTTGCTACTTTTCTTACACTAGTCATAGTCCCATCAATCTTCTTGATTTCATATAAATTAAAATTGAAAATTAAAAACGCATTCTAAATATTACTTTTATGTAATGGAAAAAAGGGGTTCTTATTACCTTTGTAATTAATCTAAAAAAAATGTTAAGAACGCATACATGTGGTGAGTTAACAAAAACTCAATTAAATCAAGAAGTAACTCTCTGTGGTTGGGTCCAAAAAATAAGAAATAAAGGATTTATTGTTTGGATAGATTTGAGAGATAGATTTGGAATTACTCAACTTGTTTTTGATGAGCAAAGAACTTCTAAAGAAGTTTTTCAAAAATCCCTTGGTTTAGGAAGAGAGTATGTAATCCAGATAAAGGGAAAGGTTTTAGAAAGAGAATCTAAAAATTCAAAACTTTTAACAGGCGAAATTGAAATAATGGTTGAGAAATTAGATGTTATAAGTAAATCTGAAACTCCACCGTTTACGATTGAAACTGAAACTGATGGCGGAGAAGAGCTGAGAATGAAATATAGGTACCTTGATATAAGAAGAGATCCAATACGTGAAAATCTAATTTTCAGACACAAAGTTACTTTGGAAATCAGAAATTTTTTATCCAATGCTAATTTTATAGATGTAGAAACTCCATGTTTAATAAAATCTACTCCTGAAGGGGCTCGAGATTTTGTTGTCCCATCTAGAATTAATCCTGGTCAATTTTATGCTTTACCTCAATCACCTCAAACTTTTAAACAACTATTAATCATAGGTGGAATTGATAGATATTTTCAGATTGTTAAATGTTTTAGAGATGAAGATCTTAGAGCTGATAGGCAGCCTGAATTTACTCAAATTGACTGTGAAATGGCATTTATTACACAAGATGATATTCTTATCCAATTTGAGGAGATGATTAAACATTTATTGAAAAAAATAAAAGGTATTGAAATCAATTCTTTCCCAAGGCTAACATATTCTGAATCCATGAGTAAATTTGGATCAGATAAACCTGATATTCGCTTTGGAATGGAACTAACTTATTTAGATGATGTATTAAAAAATAAAGGGTTTGATGTTTTTGATAAAAGTGAATCAATTATTGGGATTTCAATACCAGAAGCTTCTTCCTACACCAGGAAAGAAATTGACTCTTTAATTGAATGGGTTAAAAAACCACAGATAGGTTCAAAGGGATTAATTTGGATAAAATATTTAAGTGATGGAAGCTTTAAGTCATCAATTGATAAATTCTTTACAGATAATGATTTTAAAAAAACTGTTGAAAGAACAAAATCAAAAGCTGGTGACTTAATTCTTATAATGGCTGGTGAAAAAAAATCTATTCAAAGTCAAATGGGCATGCTTCGCCTTGAAATGGGAGAAAGACTAGGTCTTAGAAACTCCAAATTATATGCGCCTTTATGGATAATAGATTTTCCACTTTTGCAATGGAATGAGGATGATAAGAGATATTATGCAATGCATCATCCTTTTACTTCTCCAAAAACTGAAGATATAGATCTACTTGATACAGATCCATCAAGTGTTAGGGCAAATGCTCATGATTTGATATTAAACGGAAATGAAATTGGAGGGGGTTCAATTCGTATTCATGACTCTAAACTCCAAAAGAAATTATTTTCGCTACTAGGTTTTTCAGAAAAAAAATATATTGAACAATTTGGTTTTTTAATAGATGCCTTTAAATATGGTGCGCCTCCTCACGGTGGTATTGCCATTGGTCTTGACAGATTAGTAGCGATTTTAGGAGAAAGTGAAACAATAAGAGATTTTATAGCATTTCCAAAAAATAATGCCGCTAGAGATGTAATGATTGATGCCCCCTCCGAATTAGAAACGGATCAGTTAAAAGAACTTAATCTAAAGTCACTTAAAAAATAAAATCTCTTACACATGAAATTTCTATTAAGACTATTATTCATAATTATCTTAACATTATTCTCCTATGGTTTTTATCTAAATAAAAGTGAAATGCCTAATGGAGAAAAATTTATTGGGGTTTCTGTATTGATTGGAGCATTCGTATATATGCCTTTTTTTTTATACCATCGATGGAAAGGTAAATCCTTAAAAGATTACACTCTTACAGAGGAAAACATAAAAAAAAATAAAAAATAGTAATCAAAAAAAATAGAATTTTATATGGTTTCTTTTATAAAATCTTATTTTTGCGGTAAAATAATATAATAATATGACTGGTACAGTTAAATTTTTTAATGTTTCAAAAGGTTACGGTTTCATTACTAATGATGAAACTTCAGAAGATATTTTTGTTCATGTATCTGCTCTTGAGGGATTAACAATAAAAGAAGGAGATAAAGTTGAATATACTGAAGAAGAGGGGGAGAAAGGTAAACTTGCTTCCAAAATATCTATTCTGTAATTAAAAATCAAATCGCTTTTTTACTACAACACTCTATTCCCTTTGGGCTCTGAAAAATGCCTTTAAAAGGTTAGATGATTCATCTTCTCTAATTCCATAACTTATTTTAGTTTTTGGGTGAGGTAAGACATGGCTTTTTCTATATCCTCTTTTAGGATCTGAAGCAGCATAAACGATTCTTTCTATTTTGGACCAGAATAATGCACCCATGCACATGACACAGGGTTCAAGAGTTACATATATGGTGCAATTTGATAGATATTTACTATTTAAAAAATTAGATGCAGAAGTAATTGCTTGCATTTCTGCATGAGCAGTTACATCATTTAACTTTTCGCTTAAATTGTGTGCTCTGGCAATAATCCTTTGATCTATTGTGATAATTGAACCAACTGGGATTTCTCCCTCTAAATAAGCCTTTTTAGCTTCCGCAATTGCTTGACCCATAAAATAGTCGTCGTCAAATAAAATTTTCATCACAATCAATTTAAACAAAAACCATTTACTATTATAGATTTGGTGTAATTAATTATAAAGCTTTTTTTACATTTAAATTAAATTTGTAAAATGTCAAAAAGACTTTTCTTGTTAGATGCATACGCTCTAATTTTTAGGGCTTATTATGCGTTTATAAAAAATCCCAGAATAAACTCAAAAGGAATGGATACTTCTGCTATAATGGGATTTATGAATTCTCTATTGGATATAATAAAACGTGAAAAACCCGATTACCTTGCAGTTTGTTTTGATAAAGGAGGATCAAAAACTCGCTCAGAAATATTTCCAGAATATAAATCAAATAGACATGAAACTCCAGAGCCTATAATAATTGCAGTCCCCTATATTAAAGAAATTCTCAAAGTTATGAATATCCAAATCCTAGAAGAAGAAGGATTTGAAGCAGATGATATTATTGGAACAATAGCAAAAAAGGCTGAAAAAAATGGATATACTACATACATGGTAACTTCTGATAAAGATTTTGCTCAGTTAGTTTCTGAAAGTGTTTTTGTATATAGGCCTGCTAGAATGGGTAATGATATTGAAATTTGGGGAATTGAAGAAGTCAAAGAAAAATTTGAAATTTCTGATCCTATTGAAGTTATAGATTACCTGGGAATGATGGGGGATAGCGTTGATAATATTCCTGGTTTACCGGGAGTAGGGGATAAAACAGCTAAAAAATTTCTTAAAGAATTTGGAAAAATGGAAAATCTTTTTCAAAACCTTGACAAGATTAAAGGAAAACTAAAAGAAAAAATAGAGGCAAATATGGACCTAGGACTACTTTCTAAAAAATTAGCAACTATTATTACCAATGTTCCTGTAAAGTTTGAAGAAAAAGAATTAAAGTTTTCAAGCCCAAATCTAAATGAATTAAATGAAATTTTAGATGAACTGGAGTTTAGAAGAATTAAAGAGAGTATTAGCAAAATTTTTCAATTAAATGCTCAAACTAATTCTTCTGAAAATATTAAAGAAAAAATTGAAAATGATTCCAAAAAATCTAATCCTCAACTAGATTTATTTAATTCTCAAACTTTAACTGAAAAGACAAGAGTAAGTCAAAGTAAAAAAACTATTAAATCTTCAAATCACTTCTATCAATATGTTGATTCTGATATGGGTAAAAAGATATTATTAGATAAATTAATGCTTCAAAAATCGGTTTGTTTTGATACTGAAACAACTAATATTGATTCGTTAAAAGCAGAATTAGTTGGTATCTCTTTTTCATGGGAAGAACAAAAAGGATATTATTTAACTATCCCCCGAGAGGAATCAAAAGCTAAAGAAGTAGTAAGTTTTTTTAAGCCTTTTTTTGAGAATGATCAGATTGAGAAAGTTGGTCATAATTTGAAATATGATTTTAAGGTTCTCTCTAAATATAACGTGAAAGTACTTGGTCCAATTTTTGATACAATGATTGCTCATCATTTGATAAATCCTGAAATGAGAAATAAAATGGATATTTTATCAGAAACCTATCTAAATTATATTCCTATACCAATAACTGATTTAATAGGCGAAAATAAAAAAAATCAAATAAGCATGCGGGAAGTAGACTTAGATAAACAAGTGACCTATGCTGTAGAGGACACTGATATAACAATACAACTAAAAAAAATTTTTGAAAAGAATCTAATAGAAAAAAATTGCCATGATCTCTTTACAAAAGTTGAATTGCCTTTGCTAAGAATTCTTTCAGAAATGGAAATGGAAGGTATTTGTTTAGATTTTAAATTTTTAAAGAAATTATCAAAATCTCTATCAAAAGAAATTAGTGCTTTGGAAACTCTTATTTATAAAAAAGTAGGAGAACCATTTAATCTTGGCTCTCCAAAACAATTAGGTCTTGTTTTATTTGATAAGTTAAAACTGGTTAAAAATCCTAAAAAAACTAAAACTGGACAATATTCCACATCAGAAGAAATACTATCTACTCTAGCAAAAGATAATCAAATAGTTAATGATATTCTTGAATGGCGGTCACTTCAAAAAATCCAAAACACATATGTCGAAGCACTACCTTTGGAAATTAATGAATCAACTGGACGAATCCATACCATTTTCAATCAAACAGTTACTTCGACAGGTAGGCTTAGTAGTAGCAGGCCTAATTTGCAAAATATTCCAATAAAAACAGAAAGAGGAAAAGAAGTTAGAAAAGCATTTGTTTCAAAAGATAAAAACCATGTCTTAATTTCTGCTGATTATTCTCAGATTGAGTTAAGAGTTATAGCTGCCCTTAGTTCCGATTATAATATGATTAATGCATTTAACGAAAAAAAAGATATTCATTCTTCAACCGCAGCGAAAATTTTTAATGTCCCTATTGATAAAGTTACTCGTGAACAAAGAGCAAATGCTAAAACCGTGAACTTTGGAATTATTTATGGGGTTTCAGCTTTTGGGTTAAGTCAGCAAACAACTCTAAACAGATCAGAGTCTAAAGATCTTATAGAGTCTTATTACAAAACCTATCCTAAACTAAGAGATTTTATCTCTAATCAAATTTCTTTTGCCAGGGAAAACGGATATGTGGAAACCATATTGGGAAGAAGAAGATATTTAAATAATATAAACTCCCAAAATTCAATAATTAGAGGTGCTGACGAAAGGAATGCTGTAAACAGTCCCATTCAGGGAAGTGCTGCGGATATAATTAAATTAGCAATGATTGGAATTCAAACAAAAATAAATCAGAACAAATTAAGTTCAAAAATGCTTCTTCAAGTTCATGATGAATTAATTTTTGAAGTCCCTAAAAATGAAATCCAACAGATGAAAGAAATAATTAAATTTGAGATGGAAAATGCCTCCCCTTTATCTGTTCCATTATCAGTTGAAATTGGTGAAGGAGAGAATTGGCTTAATGCGCATTAAGTCTTTAATAAATAATTCTAATTCATGAAACATAAAATACGATTAAGGATAAATATCATTTTTCTACTTATAATGGCTTCATGTAACTCTAATGATAATAATGAATTAACTACTATTTCTAAAGTAGAAGAATTTTCACTAAACCCTAATTCAACTGGAGTATTTAAATTTTCTCCATTAGGGTTTTATAGTGATAAAGAAATAAATGTTTATTACCATATCCCTCTTGGAGATGTTAAAGATCTACCCGTTTTATTATCTCTTCATGGAGCAAATAGAAATGCAGATGATTATAGAGACTGTTGGATAGATATGGCAAATGCTAATGGGTTTATGGTTTTTGCTCCTGAATTTAATGATATGAACTTTCCTTCAGGTGATCAGTATAATTTAGCAAATATTTTTGAAGACGGAGATAATCCTAGTCCCGAAACATATAATTCTAGTGAAAAATGGACATTTTCTATATTAGATCAATTATTTGATCACATAGTAAAGGTCTTTGACGGGAATCAAATAAATTATAATGCTTGGGGGCACTCTGCAGGAGCTCAATTTCTTCATCGTTTTATCATCTATCAACCAGAAAGCAAATTAAATATAGCGGTATGTTCTAATGCTGGTTGGTATACGGTTCCTGAAAAAGAAATTTCTTTTCCCTATGGGCTAAATAAAAGTCAATTAAATGATTCTATAATTAAAAAAGCATTTTTAAAAAAATTACATGTCCATCTGGGTGAAGAAGATACTAATCCAAATTCTTCTTCTCTTCGACATAATGAAATTGTTGATACACAGCAGGGAATTACTAGAAGAGCAAGAGGCAGGTATTTTTATAAAACTTCTAAAGAAAATGCTGAGCTTTTAAATTCTGAATTTAATTGGATCAAAACTGAAGAAGTTAAAAATGTAGCTCATGAATATGAATTAATGGCTAAAGATGCACTTCAATATTTTCAAAAAAATAAATGATTCTCCCTATTGCTGAAAAAATAAAAAAGCAAAAGCCTTTTGAAAAAAACGGAATAATTGTACATTTGCTGCCTTTAAAAGTAGAATTAATGAATACTTTGAGTTATAAAACGGTTTCAAAAAAACCAAAAGAAGTGGTAAAAGAATGGGCCTTAATTGATGCTTCAGAAATTCCATTAGGAAGAGTTGCATCAGTTGCTTCAATTATGCTTAGAGGAAAAAACAAACCGTATTTTACTCCTCATGTTGATTGTGGAGATAATGTTATAATAATTAATGCTGAAAAAGTTGCTCTAACAGGTAAAAAGTGGAAACAAAAACAATATGTTAGATATACTGGATACCCAGGGGGGCAAAAATTTTTAAGTGCTGAAGAAGTTCAAAAAAAAGATCCGAAGAAAATTATTGAAAAAGCTGTAAAAGGTATGTTACCAAAAAATAAGTTGGGTTCTGCTATATATAAAAATCTCAAGGTTTTTATTGGAGAGAATCATGATCACGAGGCACAAAAACCAAAAAAAATTGATTTAAAAGAATTAATATGACAGAGATAATTCATACAATTGGTCGAAGAAAAACATCTGTTGCTAGATTATTTTTAAACAAGGGCAAAGGGAAAATTACCATAAATGATAAAGAAATGGAAAAATATTTTCCACTGCCAACCCTGCAATACAAAATATTAAAACCATTATCTCTAACTAATAGTGAAAAGATTTATGATCTTAAAATTACCGTAAAAGGGGGTGGTTTTAATGGTCAAGCTGAAGCTATTCAATTAGCTATTTCTAGGGCTCTTTGTAAGACAAATGATGAAAATCATTCTCTTCTTAAACCTGAAGGACTTCTTAGTAGAGATCCAAGGATGGTTGAAAGGAAAAAATTTGGTCAGAAAAAAGCTAGGAAAAAGCATCAATTCTCAAAGAGATAATTTGTTTAATTTGAAATTTTTAATTTATATAAAATATAATTTGCTAAATAACCACTAAGGTGGATGTTAGTTTAGTACCTAAATAAGCTTACGCTTATTGCTACTATTAAAGAGATTGTAAACTAAAAAGTTATGGCAAAAACAGAAATCAACGAACTACTTAAAGCAGGTGTCCACTTTGGACATCTTACCAGAAAGTGGAACCCAAATATGGCTCCATTTATCCATATGGAGCGAAATGGAATACACATAATTAGTCTTTATAAAACATTAGCTAAACTTGAAGAGGCCTCCGAGTCGCTAAAAAAAATTGCTCTGTCTGGAAGGAAAATCCTATTTGTGGCTACTAAAAAGCAAGCCAAAGATATTGTTGCAAAATATGCGAAGGAATTAAAAATGCCTTATATAACTGAAAGATGGCCTGGAGGAATGCTTACAAATTTTGTAACTATTAGAAAAGCCGTTAAAAAAATGGCTGCTATTGATCGAATGAAATCTGACGGTACATTTGAAACATTATCAAAAAAAGAAAAACTTTTGGTTGATAGGCTCCGCTCAAAACTTGAAAAGAACCTTGGCTCAATAACTGATATGACCCGTTTACCAGGTGCTATATTTGTTGTTGATACAATTAGAGAAAAAATAGCAATTAGAGAGGCTAGAAAATTAAAAATTCCCATTTTTGCGATGGTTGATACAAATTCTGATCCTAAGGATATCGATTTTCTTATTCCTTCAAATGATGACGCAACTAAATCAATTGAAAAAATTTTTTCAATTATTAGTAAATCAATTGAAGAAGGATTAAATCAAAGAAAAAAAGAAAAGGAAGAACAAGAACAAATTGAAGCAAAAGAATCTGAAGAAAAAATCAAAGATAAAGTAAAGGATAAAGCTGAAGATAATGAATCTTCTCAAAAAGAAAAATCTTAAATATTACTAACTTAATAAACATTTAAATTGAAAATTTCTGCATCCGAAGTTAATAAACTAAGAAAAACTACCGGCTCTGGTATGATGGACTGTAAAAAGGCCCTAGAAGAATCTGGAGGTGACTATGAGAAGGCTATTGAAATTTTAAGAAAAAAAGGTCAAAAAGTTGCTGCAAATCGTGCGGACAGAGAATCTTCTGAAGGAGTTGTGCTTGCTAAAGTAAATTCAGATAAAACTTCAGGAGTTATTATATCCCTAAATTGTGAGACAGACTTTGTTGCAAGGAATCAAGATTATTTAGCCCTTGCAAATGATCTAGCTGATCATGCCCAATCTTGTGATACCCTAGAAAATTTTCTTTCAAGTACTTTTAATAATATGACTGTCTCTGAAAAATTGCTAGAACAAACAGGGGTGATAGGTGAAAAAATTGAAGTCGGCACCTTCAAAAAACTTACTGCTCCATATGTAGGTCATTACATACATAATGGTAATAAAATAGCTTCTATTGTAGGTCTTTCAGGAATTATTAAAGATGCTGAAGAAATATCTAAAAATATTTCTATGCAAGTTGCTGCAATGAATCCTATTGCCCTTGATGAAAACAAAGTGCCTGTAGAAATTGTTAAAAAAGAAATTGAAATTGCAAAAGACCAACTTCGTAAAGAGGGTAAGCCAGAAGAAATGCTAGAAAAAATATCCCAGGGTAAAATGAAAAGATTTTTCAAAGACAATACTCTTATTAATCAGTCCTATATTAAAGACAACTCTATGACTGTAAAGGAGTATTTAAAACTTTCTGATCCAGACCTTAAAATCACTGATTTTGAAAGATTTTCTTTGACTTAATGATTTTTTTAAAATCAAAATGGAAGATCATCTTCAACATCATTCTCATCTTCATTTTCAATATCTAGTGGCGGGAATGAATCATCTTCAGGAGAGTCTTCAGAATTAATTTCATCAATTCTCCATCCCTGTATTGAATTGAAATATTTTGTTTCTCCTTCAGGATTAACCCATTCTCTACCGCGGAGATTAATTCCAATTTTCACACTCTGTCCTAATTGAAAATTATCAAGCAAATTACATTTGTCCTGGACAAACTCAATTAATAAGCTCTGAGGATATTGTTCTTGTGTTGTAATCACAACCTGTCTTTTGCGAAAACCACTTTCCCCATATGTTTTAACCTCATCTATCCACTTGATTTTACCAGATACTTCCATCTTCTTTTATGTTTTAAAATTAGAGTAAAAGTATGAAAACTTTTGAGTATTTTGAATCTAAAACGATTTCTATAATTAGATTATATTAGTAGTATGTATACTTTTCTAAAATGATCAGTAAAGTAAATTTGAATCTTAAAAAAATTTGGCCTCTAATATTTTTTATTATTGTTGTTTTGATTTTATGGAACACATATATTCTATTTCAAACTGTTAAAAATGAGGAGAGAAAAAAAATTAAGCTTTGGGCAATGGCTCAAAAAGAACTAATAGAAAGTAACAATCCTAGCAATATTACTTTTGAAGTACTTCAACAAGTTGCAATTAATCCAATAATTCAAGTAGATAACCATGAGAATATAATAGGATATAAAAATATTGATTGGAATCCTAATAGAAAAGACTCGCTGGAATTATATAATGAGCTTAAAAAAATTAAAAAAGAAAATGAGCCTATTTTGATAAAGTATCAAGATAGTATCAACAAAAGTATTAGTGTCAATCAAAAAGTCTATTATGGTGATTCATTAATGTTGAAAAAACTACAATATTACCCATTAGCCCTTTTACTGATAATTTTACTTTTTGCAATTGTCATCTATTTTATTTTCTGGACTGCTAAAATATCTGAACAGAATCGTTTGTGGGCATCAATGGCAAAAGAAACTGCTCATCAAATCGGAACACCTTTAACCTCTCTTTTTGGATGGATTACACTTTTTAAAGAAAAAAAAGATAATTCAAATTTTCTTCTATCCGAGATAGAGAAAGACCTTAAAAGATTAAAAATAATTACTAATAGATTTTCGAAAATAGGCTCAAGTCCTAAATTAAATCCTACGGATATAGTTTTTATAACTAATAAAACCCTTTCTTATTTATCTAAAAGATTATCAAAACTGATAATTTTTAACGTATTAATTCCAAAAAAGAAGATACTAATCCCTCTTGACCCTGAATTATACAGCTGGACTCTTGAAAATATAATTAAGAATGGGATAGACTCAATGAAAGGTAAGGGCAATATCAAATTTTTACTTACTGAGGGAAAGGATGTTGTAAATATTGAAATAACTGACTATGGATCAGGAATTGAAAAAAATTTACATGATAAAATTTTCTTGCCTGGTTATACCTCAAAAAAAACAGGATGGGGACTGGGCCTTTCCCTTGCAAAAAGAATAATTGTAGATTATCACAAAGGGTTAATTGAAATTAAAAAATCTCTTCCTGGTAAGGGAACTACCATCAAAATAGTATTAAAGAAAAATTAAAAAAAGCTACTTATTTTTTTAGCTAGTTGCTTAAATTCTTCGTCAGTTAGTTTAACTTTTTTTTTAAAAGAAACATCTTCCATTACATTTATTGGTATTAAATGAACATGAGCATGAGGAACTTCCAACCCAATTACCGTCATACCTATTCTTTTACAAGGGATTGCTTTTTGCATTGCACGAGCAACTTTTCTAGAAAAGATCATTAACCTATTGTACTCCAACTCACTCAAATCAAAAATTTTATCAACCTGTTTTTTAGGGACACACAGAATATGCCCCTTTGTGTTGGGGTTAATATCTAAAAAAGAGAAGCAATAATCATCTTCAAAAACCTTATAGCTTGGAATTTCGCCCGAAATGATTTTTGAAAAAATGGTTTTCATTTAACTACTCTCTAGAAATAGAAACTATCTCTAGCTCTATTGTGCCATTTGGGACTTTAATCTTTGCAATATCTCCCACACTTTTCCCTAAAATTCCCTTTCCTATTGGAGAATCAACAGAAATTTTACCAGCGTTAAGATTTGCTTC
>CETM01081849.1_pt1 | contig 23193 bp, 13 predicted proteins | sample 361451 | NCBI WGS metagenome assembly CETM01 (sample SAMEA2622690, study PRJEB7988) | marine metagenome | isolation source: saline water (ENVO:00002010), including
TACATTTCTGATGCACTCGCGGCACAAGTGGGTGGTATTGGAATCGCACCTGGAGCCAATATCAACTATGATACAGGCATCTCAATCTTCGAAGCTACGCATGGGACTGCTCCCAAGTATACTGGACAAGACAAGGTAAATCCCGGCAGTTTGATTCTCAGCGCTGAGATGATGCTAAGACACATGGGTTGGGGTGAGGCTGCAGATCTAATCGTCAAGGGTATGGAAGGTGCAATTAGTGCCAAGACAGTCACCTATGATTTTGAGCGATTGATGGATGATGCAACACTCCTAAAGTGCTCTGAATTCGGTCAAGCCATTGTTGACAATATGTGAGTGAGAACGATGGACGATATGTTCGGCAATCCGTTGCCTGACGAGTTCCGAGAGCGTCTACTGAAACTCTCAGAGGCCGCAGAAGCCGATGGTGAACCGCTTCGCTGGTTTGAGGAATTGTATGCGGGAGCAAATCGAAACTCTAACGAAATCCCATGGGCACGCATGGAACCCCATCCCAAGATGGTCGAATGGATTGCCAGCCAACCGGATGTGCAGGGCAAGGCGCTAGTCATCGGTTGTGGGTTGGGGGATGATGCAGAATGGCTGTCAGCGATCGGTTTCGAAGTGATTGCCTTCGACATCTCAGAATCCTCAATACAATGGTGCAAAGAGCGCTTCCCATCAACCGATGTGGATTACATCGTCGCCGATTTGTTAAGTCCACCTGAGACTTGGTTGAACTCATTTGATTTGGTTGTGGAAATCCATATTTTGCAAGCGATTCCCGAAGAGGTACGCGACCCCGCGGCGACACAAATACCAGGTCTGTTGAATTCTGGTGGCTCACTATTGTGTATCGGGCGATTGGCAGGTTTCCAAACACCCAATGAATCACCTCCTCCGTGGCCATTGTCAAGAACTTGGCTCGAGGGTCGATTCGCTTCCCTCAATCCAACTTCGTTCCAGCATTTTACTTACGAAGAATCACCGAGTATAGATCGATATCTTGCTTCGTGGGTTTCAGATTAGGCCCACTGACTAAGTTCTCTAGCGGTACGAACCACACCGAATCCGAACTCCTCTTCCAGTGAGCGACGAACAATCCAGAAATCAGAATCTCTGGATGCAATCAATGTTGCACCAATGCCCTTGTAGGTTGATTCAGCTAACATCGCAGCAACTCTCATGATATCACGGTCTCCCCTTTCAGGGTAAATTCCCTCACCATTGATTTCAGTTCGCTTCTCAAGTGAATGAGCATTATGTGCAATTTTTCCATCGACGACCGCCATGTATGTATCACGGTGTTCAACCATGAAATCGATTGTTCGTTCTTCAAACTCTTCGGCACCTTTCAAATCCTCAGCACTAGGTTTCCAAGTCGAATAATCCTTGAGAACTTCTGCACAAACAGCCTTGACTTTTTCTTTAGTCACACATTCTTTCCACTGGGACTCGTCAATCCATACGTCATCAAATAGAGAGCGAACCCGCTCAAGGTTGCTCATTGCATTCTTGAATTCAAATTCAGCAGCTTCAGGAATCATCAATTCAACCATTCCAGCCTCCGCTTTGTAGCGAACAGTTCTGTGGAATGAACCGTGGGCATTGACCTCTATACCACCCTCATCACTCAACAACCACCCCACTCTTTCTCTAGCCGAGTCGATGAGGAGATTTGTGTCAACCAATATCAGTGGTTTCAAGGTCAAATGGCGTAATTTTCTTCTGATCCGTATTGGCAACAAATTCTCATTCAGGCGGAAAATACCATTTTGACTCCGTAAAAGAGCCTTCATTTCATTGTTTGAAAACAGACCGGAATTCATGGCACGTTCAAACATCAATAACCCTTGAGTTGGGTTGATTGAGGCGGCCTCTCCGGCCACACTTTCAACTTCCTGAACGCTTGGCTTATCACGCAATAAGTCTCTGAATTGTGATTCCAATTGACTTCGTTGACTGCGACGACTGTTGCGAGAACCATGTTTGATTGCCGAACGTATACGACCTTGCCAGGGTTCCTTAGGGAGATTACGAGAGTTGGGATAAGTAAACAACAAATCCAATTCCTCGGAAGGATATGTTTTCCTTTGTTTTTCAACAATTTCACCTTCCTTATTTTCAACTTCAAAGGTCTCAATTTGCACAATCCAATCCAGCAATTTTCGTCGGGCCGCTTCAGGCTGCTGACGTTGAGCATCATCACAAACTCTGAGATAAAGTTGGAACAACCCCGTCATTGCCGAGGATAGTGCTTGTTGGGATTCCAGCATTTCAACCGCTTCTGAAAACCGTCCTGCATGCGCGTATGCGATTAGGGCTCGACGGGCCAAACGCACCCTGTTCTCAAAACTGAAATCGACGTCCTTGCTTGCTTTATGCAATGAGCGCGCTGCGTTGAGATAATTTCCGCGTTTTTCTTCGATAGAAGCCAAGATAATTTGGTACCATGAAGAAGATGCAGCATTCATTCTGTGCCACTCTGCAAAGGTTGGTATTGCAATACTATCGTGTTCCAAAACAACTTGGCGAACACCATCGACGATCCGTTTGCGTGGATTTTTCCCGACCAATTTGTCCAAAATATCGATGGCCAAATTTGTGTGCTCAATTTGATGATCTTCCAACAATCGAATGGCCCGATTGAACCTCAATCGATCTAAAACCGCGTGGAAGAGGCGTAACTCAACTCCTTTCAGCGATGAATTTTCTATTGAGGCTTCCAATTTATCCAATCTGTCGGCGGGGACCAAACCATCCCCTCCCTTTAGCAAGGCTTGGCGACATTGATTGAAGGCCCGAATCGCATCTCGGTTTGCAGCCACTCTACGTTGGATTCCATCCAAATCCGCAGGCGCCCCTTCCAAGAGTTTGATGAGCCCAATCGAAGTTTCTGACAACAATCCACACGATTCTTTTGACAAGGCATCAATCGCATTAGGTCGAGCAGCATCGACCCAATCACAGAGATCTTGATTTGCATTCCCGGGAAGGAGATGATATACGAGGATGGTACGATGAGGATATGTAGCAGATCCATTTTCTAGATTCATCAATATTGAACCAATTTTCATGGCGTTTCCCGCTTGTGTGAATACATCCAGCACCAAAGTTTCTAGGGTTTGATCATTGAAACTATCTCTCATTTGAACTTGATTTCCAGCCAGAGCTCGCAGATGGACGGGCAATCCCTCCGATTCTAGAATCAACTGAATATCGGAATCACCGAACCGCTCGATTTCAGTTTCAATTCGAATTGCTAAGTCGTTCAAACCAACATCTGCATCGGCCCCTAACATCAACTCAATGATGAGATCCATTCTATTCGGTTCGGCAATATTCAATCCCGAAACAAGTTCAATTGCATTTTCAAATTTCTCTTCTCGAATATGAGCAGATAGCAACGCCCAAGAAAGCGCCCTCCGAGCATCCGAATCCTCAATCACATCTAGCCCTTGACTCAATTCATTGGACGACAACTCAATTTCCGGAGGGATTTCAACCCAAGCTTGATTTCGCATAGCAAGAGATAGCGCATTATCATCCGCTGCGTTGTAACATGATTCCCAAAACGATAGATCCCCTCGTCGGAGGTTGAACAAAGCGAGTTGGTTGCTTGCAACGCTAGCAATTTCGCCTTTTACTTGGACCAATTCTTGCAAATCTTCAGCACAACGATGGTCGCCGACAGCGATTCTACAGAGTGCACGAATCATTACCGCATCTCCAGAAAGAGAACTCATGGAATCGGACACTGCGGGCATTTTTCCTTTCGAATTTAAGCCCCGCATGAAGCCTTGAATTGCGACCTCAACCTCAGCCGTGAGTGCAAACGGAAATGATTGTTCTAGCCAACCAGCCAAATCAGAACGATTCTCAGGATCAATCTTTGCTGAATTTATCCAAGACCCATCATCCTTTACAATTGGAGATACTTCGATTTTCTTTGGATACATCGACATCTCAGCCAGCAACGGTGACTCCTTCGCCATTTTCTGCCAAACGGGATGGACGCCATCGAGGCAATCATTTCGCAACCCCTCCAACTTTTCATCCCAGGAAGCATTCCATTTAGCACCCAATCTTGCCCGATGTACAAGCATGGCAGATAGACGATAACCGGGGGGTGAATTGGAATTCAACAACCCCTCGACACCTTCGATCCAATCCTCAGTGCCAGTACTTCGGGCTCTCCTCCCTCTATTCCGCATTCGTCGGCTATTCGGGCGACTCCCCGCCTCATCCGCCTTGACTTCTTCTTTGTCAAGGGCTACTAGGAGCAAACCTTTCCACGGTTTTTCTAGTAATTTCCAAGCGGCAGTATCCATCGCTTTTCGACGCCTCTTTTCAGGAATATCTCCTGCTTTGACCGCCACATCTAGGCATTCAAGCAAGTGATCTTCGCTGACTGCCATTCACTCGCCCCCCGCCTACGGCGGGGTTCTAGCGATAACCGGACTATTATGAACGCATCGCTGAAGAGTGACCCTCTTCTCCGGGAGGCGTGGACCCGCTGGATTTGGTCATCATTCTCCTGCATCCAATTGCAGCAATCTTCGTGATTGTATGGATGATTAGACAACATAGATGGCGTCAGCGAGGCAAACTTCTCAAGGGAGATGAGCGGAAAAATGCAGTGCATTCGCATGAAAAAGACGGTCAGAGAATTTACATCTTAGCTTGGGTTTTAGTCATTGGAGGATTTGCATCTAACGCCACATATCGAATGCGCACAGAAGGCGTTACGATCCCGCATGCGTTTTTGCCAACTGGAGCGGGGGGCCTACACGCCGGCGGTGGAGTCTTAGGTCTCATTCTATTGACATACCTTTGGCGAAAAGGTCGCGAAGTCAAACAGTTGAGGGATTCTGGACAATCATGGTCGACGCAAAAAAGTCAGCACGGCCGGGCATCTGACATCATTATGTTGCTAATTTTCATCCATGCTTTCTTGGGTTTTCTTTGGTTATTACAGATCCTAATTTAACGAGATTTCCAAGTATCCATCCATGCTTGGATATTCTTTTGCACGTCTTCCAAATTGACCTCTCTTTCTTCAACAACTCCCGAATCTGATAGAGGTTGAATACGGCAGCCACAAGCATTTGCATGCCCCCCTCCGTCCACATCAAAAGCCGTTGCCATTCTTGTCAAATCAAACAACCCTCCTTCCTTGTGTAGAAATGAATTACTGTAAAATGAAGCTGAAAGAGGCCAACTATTTTCATCTGAATGCTCATTGCCATGGATGATAATACACGCATCACATTCGGCTCCAAAATGGGCTGTAATTAGGTACCCATTCGTTCGTACGCCTTTCCCATCAAGGCGCACAATAGCCATACGATCATCAATCTTTGAACACGAATCAATCATTGCTTGCAACCGTGAAAACTCATCCTTTGCAAGTTCAATTTTTTCAGAAACTCCTCCAACTTTTACCAGTTCTTCAGGAGAGGCCCCCATCGTGATTTGTTCTAAGAGCAAATTGCAAAGTTCAACATCCGATGCATCCATTGTTCTTCCAATCCAAACAATTGGGTCATCTGAAAGAAATTCTTCACTGGAGATTTTCCCCCCATCTAATTTGTCGACCATCCCCATCCATTGTTCAAGGTCCGATAGATTGGCAATATCTTGAAACGTATCAAAACAAACTCTAGCAGCACTGAGAGCGGCATCCCAGATAATCTTGCAACCCCGTTTTTCTGCATCCATCAACTGAGAATCAGTCGGCTTGTTCGTCAAATGGTGATCAATGTGCAATCCACAGTGTGGATGAAATGGTAAATCCACAACCGCCGTATTTTCATTGATTATATCATCCAAATCACCGCGACGAATTTCAGCAGGATGGCTGAATTGAACTTCAGCATCGCACCAAACCCGTCTCAAGATTGCAGCAGATAACAATCCATCTAGGTCCCCGTCCGCAACGATTTGATCAATCCGTATTGTGTCCACATCGACCACACCAACACCCCCCGAGCATTGCAGGTCGTCTAATCTGGCTCTTAGCATTGGCGACATCGGATGCTGTGATTGAGAAACGAATTTGTAGGTACCATTCATTCCGGAGGTATGGAGACCTCATGTGGCGTGGTTCTCGTGAATTTCGGTAGTGTCCTGTTGCTACAATATCCGCAAGGTCACTGGGGTTTTCCAAAAGGTCATTATGAGCCAGAGGACGGTGTATATCAACGCACAGCCCTGCGAGAGTTGGAAGAAGAAACAGGAATCAGCGATGTTCAGATGCTAGACAACTGGCGAATGAGGACATCATACACATTTTCACGCAAGGGGCGCACTGTTGAGAAAGAGGTATTCTGGTTTATCGGCGAAACCGATCAATACGACATCACCCTGAGCCATGAACATCGGAATTTTATGTGGCTTGAATGGGATGATGCAGAAAGCCAACTTGATTTCGATCAAAGCAAAGAGGTTTTGCGGGGCGCCCGGGCACAGTTACGTGCATTAGGTCGCGAACTCTAGTCTTGCATTCTTTTGCCCAATGGAACCCAGAGGGTTTCACTTTCCCCCAATGTCATTCCAACCCATCGGGCCAAGACAAAAAACCAATCAGAGAGCCGATTGAGGTAGGCAATCACAACATCCCGAACCGCATCATTTCCATCTACATCCCTTAGACTGACTGCATTTCTTTCAGCTCTCCGTGTAATTGACCTTGCCAAATGAATCGTGGAAACCAATGGTGAGCCAGCCGGCAAAATGAAGGAATCCAGTGGCTCCAATTGTTCAGTCCACACATCCATCTCTTCGCAAAGCCGATCCGCTTGTTCTTGTGAGATTACAGTCATCATTTCAGGAACTTGACCAGGCATGAATGAACATTCACCCCCAATGTCGAATAATTCTTGTTGGACGACACCTAATTTTGGAATTGCAGCATTTTGTACAGTTCTCACGGTTGCTCGCGCCCCTCCATCCGAGTGGTGACTATCCATCCTGTCAAACTCAGACAAAACCATTCCAATGACAGAATTGAGTTCATCGATGGTTCCGTAGAACTCCACACGCGAGTGAGATTTTGGGACCCGCTCACCTGATGCCAACGATGTTTCGCCGCGATCCCCCCCTCCGGTGTGAACCTTGGTGATGCGTACCATGATGGGACGGAGAGGCATAGGAACAAGGGTCTTTCGCTCATTCAAGCACTGTCTACAAATCGCTTCTCAGCCACATCAATCCTGAATTTTTGCACGATTAAAGATCCAAATGTTAACCAAATTATGAGTTCAAGCACAATGCAAACCCAATACCACGCACCCAAACTCATCAAAATTTGATTTGCATCATACGGCTCCCCGTTGAATCCTAGATACAGAGCCTGAGATAGAAGATTTGCACCAAACCAGATGAATATAATCGCCCAACTCAACCTTGCACCTATACCGCCGAAAATGCTCTTTCCCATCACATCACTAGTGAATAATTGTCATTCAGGATATTTAACTCACACTAGAGCAACCCCGTATGCCCCGCACTTTTCTTCACTCTTCTTCAGAATCGCGTTTTCCCAACCGGGTCAAGCAAGCATCAATTTTTGACAACCAAGCACCTTCAACAATATTTTCTCCACCCAGACGTTCTAGCTGATTTCGATGTTTTTGGGCAGCACTTTGATTTCCATTGTACTCATGAATTCGAATCAAGGCCGAGTGACTCATTGCATCCAACCAAGATTCATCGACACTCCATGACTTCTCAAACATTGAGATTGCTCCGCGCTCCCCATCGATAAGGCCCCGATCCAATTGTCTCAAAGCGGCTTGAGACCAAGATCGACCTTGTACCCCGATAACCAAACCCTTCCAAAACAGGAATAATTCGAGCAAAACCACCGTAGTGGCAACAAAGAAACCGAACCACTGCTCAGTAGTAGAGTAGCCACTCCATCCTTCAGTGAGTATCGAAACGGTTGCTGCGACAAACCACATACCTGCAAATGGAGCCAGAATCACATCCTGGTTACGCCGATCATGTATCGCCCCAATCATTACTCCAAGTGCCCCCATACAACCTGCAAATACAACTGGAGTTTCCTCTGATGTGATTCGTGGTGAATTTGTGGACATGGCCAATACACCTGCAAAGCATAGCATAACCCAGGCCCACCGGCTCCCAATTTCTGGGAATGGTTGGGCCCGACTCATCCACAAAAGTAGAGCAGAAGTTCCTCCGAGGAAAGCAATCCAGCCCCACATCGTTCCAAGGGCACTGGTTAAGGTATTCAATCCATTCCTGCATCGCCGCTCGGTTCACCATCATCTCCGCGCCAACCGGGTCGCCAAAAATCTTCATTGTCCAACCAAGCCAACCAATCCTCAGCGCTTGCTTTCAACAATCGATAGGCCCGACGCTCTAATCCTTGCAAGAGTTCACCATCCAATTCGTGTTCTGAATGTGCATCCTTCCATTCGATTTGCATCTGAGCGATTCTTCTTTGCCCCTCTGCGTGATTGTCAAAGTGTTGTTCACAAACCTCGCGCAATTCGGTGAGCCAAACCCTTGTACCTTTGATGTGGAGGGCATCGTTGAACACCTTTTCTCGACGCTTGAATGGCCACCATCCCATGCATAGTCTGTATACGCCGACCTCCATGAGCCTTCGCCCCAACCCTGATGGTGTAAATACGACAGCGATTGGCATGGCCCGAATCGTCATCCATACTCATGGCAAGGCTCGCGAGAAGGGTTATTCACACTTGATACAGAAGTATGCTGAACGCCTTGAGGGGCGAGGGGTGTCTTTGACAATTCATCCCGATCGATTGAACCATGATGCGTATGTTTCCAAAATACGGGACGCCGCCACCAATGGAAACCTCATCCTACTCGATGAAAACGGAGAGTGCGGTTCCACTGAATGGATGCTTGAGAATTGGAAGAAGTGGAAGCTTTCGAACAAATCAACACACTTGGCTATCGGGCCGGTTGATGGGTTCCGTGAAGATACAACATCGATGCATCCAACCATATCATTAGGGCCCTTGACGATGACATATGAGATGGCTGCCGTTGTATTACTGGAGCAATTGTATCGAGCCAGCGAGATAGAACGAGGGTCCGCATATCATCGTGAATGATTAGCATTCAACGTATTCAACGGCATCTAGATTGTGGCCGATTTCAACAATTTCATTTCTTGCATTGACATGAACAATTGTCGGTGAATGATTCTTGATATCGCCATCGACAATGCCTTCAAACGTCAGTAGAATTACCAAATCTCCAGGATGAACCAAATGCGCAGCGGCCCCGTTGATACAAATTTTCTTTGAGCCCGCCGGCGCTCTGATGGCATATGTTTCCAAACGGGAACCATTGGTCACATCGAGCACATGCACCTTTTCCCATTCTTCGATTCCAGCAGCATCCATTATCTCAGAATCAATCGAAATTGAGCCCACATAGTCAACATCAGCATGGGTCACCGTTGCCCGGTGAATTTTGGATCGCATGACGAAGCGCATGATACCCCTCAGTCCCGGTGGTCACGCATCCCCATATCAATCTCTCTAACCAGTCGATTAGAGACGCTGACGGGTTTGACGCTGGGCATCCAATGCACAAATGGCAGCCATATGTACTACATCTCGAACTCCATCTTCTCGTTGTAACACGTGAACAGGTTTCGCCATTCCTTCCAAGATCGGCCCCGTCATTTCTGCATCCCCAAGCCGTTGGAGTAGTTTGTAAGAGATGTTTGCCGAAGCCAAATTTGGACAGATCAATACATTCGCAGGCCCACCCAATGTCATGAATGGATATTGTTCTTGAATCGTCGGAACAAGTGCGGTGTCGGCTTGCATAGGTCCATCAATAATTAGCGATGGATCAAGTTCTCTTGCCATTTCGAGAGAATCTTCGATTCGCTCACTTCTGTATTGGCCGGATGAACCAAAGTTGGAGAATGATAGCAACGCAACTCGTGGTTCAATTCCAAACCTGCGTGCAACTCTTGCGGTCTGTACGGCAATTTCAGCTAGAGTTCTAGCATCGGGATAGATGTTGATTGTAGCATCTCCAATGAACATCAATTGACCCTTGATTGTCATCATGTAGGTGCCAACGACTCGGTGTGCATCTTCAGACATCCCAATCGTCGCAAGACACGGTTTCAAAAATTCTGGGTAGTCTCGGGATATTCCACCAATAATCCCGTCAGCGTCCCCCATTTCGACCATCATTGAACCAAACCAAACCCGCGATTTGAGCAATCGTTTTGCATCGGTTAAGGTGACTCCCTTTCGGCCGCGTTTTTTCTGCAATTCTTCCATGTATACACCACGCCTTCGCGGGTCTTCACGGGGATCAATTTCTTCACACACGAAATCAAGCCCAAGTGCTTCTTTTGCCGCAGCAATTTCATGCGATCTACCAAGCAATATCGGGAAACAGATTCTTTCTTGGATACACTGTGCAGCAGCCTTTAGCATGGTGGGATGATCACCTTCTGTGAATACGATGCGTTGCCGTAAGCGACCGGCTTTCTCAATGACTCCTCTCATGATCGAACGTGTTAGACCCAATCGACCTTCCAATTGATGGCGATAAGTTTCAACATCGAATGACTTCGCAATTTCCGGAGAAACCACCCCTTCCTCAACGGCTGCTTGGGCCACCGCACTCGCCTCCCAAATCAAGACTCGCGCATCGAAGGGTTTCGGAATCAGATAGTCTGGCCCAAATTGAATTTGAGCCCCACCGTAGGCTGCCGCAACATCATCAGGCACAGGCATCTTCGCAAGTTCAGCTAATGCCGTTGTAGCAGCCATCTTCATCCCTTCAGTAATTTCATCTGCTTGAACATCCAATGCCCCTCTGAAAATGTATGGGAACCCGAGAACATTGTTGATTTGATTTGGATAGTCAGATCTTCCTGTGGCCATGATGGCATCATCCCGTACAGCCGCGACCTCTTCTGGCATAATTTCAGGGGTCGGATTGGCCAGAGCAAAAATCAGGGGGCGTGCAGCCATTTTCGCAACCATTTGGCCTGACACAACACCTGCTTTTGACAAACCGAGGAAAACATCGGCACCCACCAATGCATCCCCTACACCGCCATCAGGAATATCTCTAACAAATTTCGATTTGTATTTGTTCAGTTCACCAGCATCTTTTCTCTTCTTTGTCAAAATGCCACCAGAGTCACAAATGATCATATTCTCTTTACGGACACCGAGACGGATGTAATGTTCAGCGCAGGACAATGCTGACGCACCAGCACCTGAAATTACGACTTTGATTTGCCCGATTTTCTTCTCGGCCACTTCCAATCCATTTAGCAGCGCGGCTCCAGAAATAATCGCCGTGCCATGTTGATCATCGTGCATGACGGGTATGTCGAGTTCCTTGACTAGTCGTTTTTCGATTTCAAAGCACTCAGGCGCTTTGATATCCTCCAAATTGATGCCACCAAACGTCGGAGCAATCCGTTTAACAGTCTCTACGAATTCATCGATATCTTCGGTATCTACTTCGATGTCAAAAACATCAATGTCAGCGAAGGCCTTGAACAAAAGACCCTTGCCTTCCATCACTGGTTTCCCGGCTAATGGACCAATATTTCCTAGGCCTAAAACTGCAGTCCCGTTAGAAATAACAGCCACCAAATTTCCTCGAGAGGTATACTCCATGGCTTTCTTGGGATCCTTTTCGATTTCCAGACAGGGATAGGCAACTCCCGGGGAATATGCCAAAGACAACTCGCGTTGTGTTGAGTGCGGCTTGGTAGGGAGAACCGTAATCTTCCCAGGGGGGCTTGAAGCGTGATACTCCAACGCATCTTTTCGGAACTGTTCCTCCGACATACTCTCCCCTCCGAATTCTCCGGCTTACCGTCCCCTCTATTCCCTTTCCCCTCGTTTTGTTTGGCATACGCCGATTATCAGCAAATCAAATGTTTTTCACCGTTCGGGAGACTGAGTGCCAATATCATGTAAGTCGAGATAAATAATGTCTCCAAAATACGCTTCAGTGTGGTAGTGGTATACTAGTATACCATCCGGCACAACCAGCCACACCCTTCAAATGGCTCGCGAAAGCCAGCCCACCCCATGAGCACTCTCGCTAGTCGCCGGGCCCTGACATTGGTTTGCTTGATGATTCTCGCGTCATGGACTCCCTTAGCGACTCTTCCAACCGCCAGCGCACATGCAGGAATTATGGCTGAGTGGGGCAGTGAAGGCAGCAACGATACCGGTTGGATGCGCATGGATGCAACCGGAGCAAATGCGGCCACATCTCAAATGGCGATGAGCAATTTGATGTTCGATTTCGCCCCGGGGGCCGAGATTTCGAATTTGACGTTTGAAGTCAGAGTCAACGGTTCAAATGGTACTTGGATTCAGGAACCCCAATTGCTTCTTCCTGATGCACCAGCCAGCATACTAGATTGGCGCGGTCTCGGAAGTTTTGGACAGCAGAATGATTTCATCAATGGTGACCCACATACTGGGCGCCTTTCCCCAAATAGTGATTCGAATGCAGGGTGGGTTCTCCCCGGAGGGTCAACGGTCACAGATGTCGTGATTGAAGCCCTCAGGCCTGCCGACAATTTAGTCACATCATTCCGGTTTGATTTGGAGGTACAAGATACCGCAATTCATCCAGAAGATGGACGGTTGTACGTCGCATTAGAAGATGCTGTGTTGCAAGTAGATGCAAATAACAATCCGCAGATGATTCATTGGTTCGATGAAGAAATGGAGCCACTGGATATGGCAATTGATGCTGCAGAAGGCGTCCTTCATGTATCCTGTAATGACGGCCTTATCCGAGTATTCTCACTCCACGATAGTTCTCTGATTGGCAACTATTCTAGCCCATTTGGGGACGTTGTTCATCAGATTGAATCAGTAGGGCCCGGCTTTTTGGTTGCCACAAACGGAGAATCACTTTGGCAAGTAACGATGTCATCTGGACTTTCCTCGACCTGGACCAATGTTGCAACCCTTGCGACGGATGGTTCCCCTGCAACTGCTCTATTGGTGGTTAGCACCGATATATGGGTGGGCACAGATGGTGCAGGATTGTTCCACTATGGAGGCGGCTCGCTGCAACAATACGATTCACAAAATGCGCTGCCAAGTGACCGCGTCGTAGATTTAGAAATGGCGGGAACCTATCTGTTGATTGGACTTGAGGATGCAGGTGTCGCCCGACGAGATTTGTCTACGGGTAATTGGGTGGCTACTTGGAACACTGGCAACTGGCTTTTGAGTGATGAAATCGAATCGATTTCTTCTATCGCAGGTTGGATTCACATTCTTGCAGATGATCAAGTCTATTCTTACAACACAAGCAGCCTATCGTTCTCATCATCTTGGTCTCTCTCTGATTTGGACATGGCCCGTAGCCCCGGGAAATCACTGATTCCATGGCCAAGTGGAGGTGCACGCGCACCTGTAGCCGACCAAGTTCTAGTCGATGATGGTTCAGGAGTATTCACCATCCTCCATCCACAAATGCAGAATCATGGAGCTCCTACAACATCTCAACAAAGTTGGCCCCAACTCGTATTGGCATCTGGACCATCAGTCTCCGAAATGACGGATGCCGTAGAGCTGAATGGCATTCTGTATATCGCTACAGAAGATACCGTTCAAAGATACAACACCACCCAACACCGATGGCATACTCCGTTCTCATTGCAAACTAATTCTGCCGCACTTTGTATTGCCACAGACGGCACGAATTTGTTCATCGGTACCGAAGGCGATGGTATCGTACACATGACAACAGATGGTATAGTTGCAGGGACTTGGGATGCCTCTGACGGCCTCTCTGCCGATGAGGTTAGAGACATGGCTTATGATTTCAACACGAATCGAATGGTCGCAATTCACCCCTTCTCTGGAATGTCAGTTGTTGATTCAACATCATCCAGTGTCAATGAAACTTGGACAACCAACAGTGGCGGACTAGGCACCAATCAGATGAACGCGGTCGCGGTACGAGGCGGCATCGCTTACTTAGGGACCAACAACGGAGGTATTGAGCGAATCGACCTAATCAATTCTACTCGACTTGCCCCATGGACATCAACTGGTCTCGACGATTTGCAATCAATGCCAATCGCGATAGATGGAGACACACTCTATCTAGGTGTATACGACTACGGTGTCATCGTTTACAATGCCACTACTGGCGAACAAACCGACCTCTGGCAGCGGAGAGGAAACCAACCCGGGGGTAACCAAATCCCCTCAAACGAGGTTCTTTCACTCGCAGTGCTAAGCCCGGGAACCGTATTGGTTGGAACCGGTGATGGAGGGGCTCGTTACACTTCAAGTGGATGGACCGGTATGGGAAGTACTGGCAATGAATTTGCAGACGAATTCTATGATTGGGACTTCGACAATCAATACATCTATGCCGCGACCGAAACTGGTGTTTGTCAATGGTCGCGATCAAACTTGGCCTTCCAGAAGTGTTGGGACGACAATCCCGACGGCCTTCCAGCACAATTCGCATATTCCATTGAACTCATCGAACCGGGCCGTATTTGGGTCGGTCATTACGAGGGCGCAGGTGTCATCGATGTCACCAATGATACGGTCATCAAGTCATGGCGTGCCGGTGTGCAAACCAACAATGCAAACACCGTTGTCATCGGGGACGTGGCTTACATTGGGTACGATGGTGTCGGCATTTTGCGCTACGATCTGACCAATGACGAGTGGCTATCACCCTGGGATTCGGTGAACACCAACCTCATCGAAAGCAATGGTGTTACCGCGATGGTTCGAGACGTAAATCCGAACCGGATTTGGGTAGGGGGCGACATGGGGTTGAATCTCATCGATGTTGTCAATCAAACACTGGATGAAGATTGGGATTCAGGCAGCAATTCAGGCGGCATCACATTATCGAATCAAGAACCAGCAGAGTTGGCCATTGTCGGCAGCACCCTCTATTACCTTCAGGTACGATTCGGCAACAATGGATATTCTTCCAACGATTTTGTTTACCGTTATGACATCGTCAATATGACACAACAGAGCACGCTTGATGTCGGCGCGACCGAGGGATCATCAGCCATCGTTCATGGTATGGGAGCAGTAGGGGATATCCTTCACTTTGGAATGTCCGATACCCAAAGATGGTGGGAAGGCGGGTACATGGTCCGCTGGAATCACAGTAGCAGTACTTGGCTGGACTCGATTGAGGCGAGTGGACTGGTTGAGCGCGTCAACGCGCAATTCGCAGGAGACTGTACAGGACCCCTAGGCCAAGGTCAGACATACCCTAACTGCCACCTCTATGCAGCCTATGGAAACACACCTCTACACCAAGTCGATATGAATGGGAATTTGGTTCGCTCTTGGGACGATTCCGTCATCGAAGGCCCAATCCGTGGAATTGTCACATGGGAAGGTGCCGTGTTGTTCGGTACTGAAGATGGTGTGGCTCGATACAATTATTCCAGCAACACTTGGTTGTCTGAATGGACTGAAAATAACGGCTTACCCAACAACGTCGAAGACGCCGTTTATTCAATGGAAGTACTCGGCGATGATCTATGGATTTCAACAATGTCAACCGGCGGTTGGAACCGTAACTCGAAACTTCTGCAACTGAATGGAACCACCAATCAATGGACAGTTCACGATGTGGGTAGCGGACAGATTCCTGAAGGATACGGGGCAGACTTTGGAATCTGTGATGACATAGTTCACGTTGCACTAAACCGATGGTCAGGATGGGGCTCTCAAGGAGGAGTCGCTCGTTACGACCTCAACTCAGGGAACTGGCTTTCTGATTGGAATCAAGGTCAGAATGGATTGCCACACGACAACCCTGTTGCAATTGCTTGTGACGAAGCATATGATATCGTCTACATCGGATTTGAAGAAGACGATGGCTCGATTGCACGTTATGATTACGTCAATTTGAGATTCTTGGCCGAGTTGGATGAAGATGACAACACTGTGAGCGACCCGATTTTCCCTGGAGCGATGGCTCACTTTGGTGCTGGTTTAGTGGTCGGCCATTATGATGGCGGAGGCATCACCTATCTTGCAACGACCGGTCAAATTGTGACCAGCGTCATTCCATTTGCGCAGGGCGATGAAGTCACAAGTATCGCTCATGTACCGGGCAACAACCCATACGAATTCGCCATTGGTCGTGCGGGTGGATCCAGTGGTTACAATCGAGTAGACAATCTAGATGCAAACGGCATTTTCCCAGGAGCATGGGATAATTTAGCCATCATGTCCACTGGACGCATCGCTGAATTCACAGGCAATTCTACACACATTTGGGCCGCACCGATTGACGATTACTATTCCACATACGGAACTGCAATCCTAGAAGGTGTGTACCAATCCAATGGTACAGTTGAATGGACTCGTGCTTGGAATCTAAATGCAGAGCTTGTCAATGAAATGACATTGGATGGCGACACATTATGGGTGACTACTACTGGACTCGGTCTTTGGCAAATCGATTTGACCAGTGGGAATTTCACACCTACTGGATTCCCACTTCACGGCCAGATGGATGGTATGGCTTGGTATGGCAATGAATTGATTGTTGGACTCATGGGCACTCCATCAACAGCAGCTGGTGTACAAAGATATGACACCGCAACAGGCCAATGGGGTGCAGGTAAGATCGCAGCCGGCCTACCCAGTAACTTTGTCAGGGACTTTGAGAAGATTGACGACCTCGTTTACATCGCTACTCTAGCAGGTATTGGTGTGTGGAACCTTTCAGCAGATGATTGGGAAGATCCGATGACCACAGCAGACGGCCTCCCAACACCGTTCATCGAATATCTAGATTCTGAAAATGGAGTCCTCATGATAGGGACTCCATCTGGAATGATGTCCTATGATCCCACCAACGGACTCGGTATTATGTACGGTAGAAATCAGGGAATGATTGGCGATTCTGTGGATGGTATTGCCAATTATGTTGATTCCTCGGGCCAGACAACTTTGTTCATCAGCCACAATGGAGAGGGCCCTACCCGACCAGGGTTTAGTGAAGTAATCCCGGTGGCAACCACAACAGGAAACGGCTTCGGTTACTCTGTACAGGATACCACTCTCATCGACATCCTGCCGAGCAACACAGTGACCGCGTTGGCCAGTGATTGGTGGGGAGTACACATCGCAACCGACGAAGGTCCAATGATGCATTGGAACGGTGGCGCTAGTGAAATGGAACAAGGCGCACCACCTTCTGCGTTTGCAGATTGGCCGGTTACACAGATGTCGAGCGATGGCCAATATCTCCTTACAATTTCCAACTTCGGTATAGATCGAGTAGATCCATCAGGAGCCCTTCACCCCTCGACTCGATTAACCACATATGCCGGTCTAGAAAGTACGGTAATTACATCCAATGGAATCTATGCAGTGGGGAGCGACGGCCTTCACATTTGGAGTCAAGCACCAGCATTCGTCGAAAAAGATCGGGCGAGTATTCTCCGTGCCGATCCATTGATGATTAATTTCGGAGGGGACGCTTTCGATGTTACCAATGTGGCCCGTCCAGGAAACGAGATTGTATTGGTGAATGGTACAAATGCGATTTCCCTACCAATGTTCGGTACTGCAGGACCCGGCAATATTCCAATGACACAAGACATGCTCACACTCTCTAGCCCGGTATCGGGAGCGGCTACATGGGTCGCAAGTACAAGGCTCAATTATTCGGGAACATGGGATCTTGCTGAACTGAACCCCAATCTAGAAAGCACCGTTCAAACTGCAATTTTGAACAGTGTATTGACAACTGCAGGCCGCAGTTTACACTTGCAATTGCAAAGCCCGAGCAACGGATCTATTGAAGTACGCCTCACGTACGATTGGGTTCGTAGTGAAACACCATCCGAGATGGTGGACTTATTCGATAGACCCAACGATGGGGGAGGGATTCTAACTGCACAGTGGACGGTTACACAGGACCATTCATTCGCAGCCTACAGAATCTATCTACGGGCGGATAGTAACTGGACAACGCCACCCACTTCGGCTGAACTTCTGTCACAGACATGGGATGCACGCTTGCCCGATTGGCAACGTGTGACCGCGGAACTGAACTCACACAACGGCCAACCACTGGTTGATGGCACACCATACTGGGCAATCATCGTCATTGAGTATCCAGATGGAAGCATCGGCGAGCCGAGTTCACCGATTGGTCCAGCCACACCCACAAATGAGGTTCCAGCACCACCCGCGTGGGCATCAGGTGGCCCAGTTCCATACGAGGATGGGGGTCAAGATGGAGATCTCTTCCTTGAATGGGCTCCTTGCACAGAACTTGATGCAAGTGTGACCCGATTTTGGCCATCACATCAACCAATCAATGGCAATCCAATGGGTCTTCCTCGAAGCTTTGAGTTGGCCCATGACGCTGGAAATAACACAACGCTTAGCCCACCAAACGGCGTAGGCCATCCGTTTTGGGTCGCCTTTACTTGTGTCGACGAAAGTGGGCAACACGATCCTGAGAATGCAACCGTTATCGGACCAATCGTCCCCACTGGAGGCATCGACGATGGAACCGCCCCGTTGCCTATCGAAGATATCGCGGCATGGGATACACCGGATGATGAAGGTGGCCGGATTAACGTCAGTTGGACACCCAACACGGAAGAAGACTGTGCTTGGTACACAGTCTACGCGACACCAGTGGTATCCGAAAATCCACCTGATTGGGCAGATGATGCAGATATAGCTCGAATTGTAGTACCCTGTCTCCCCCGCTCAGGACCTGGTCAAGGAACAGACAACATCAGCACCTACGAGGTAGTCATCGATGAAATTGCAGGAGAACCGCTGACGGATTTGATGCCATATTGGATTACTGTTGTCGCCTCAGATAATTGGGGTAATGCGGATGATTGGAATGTGACTTGGGTAGAAGCATTCAGTGTCCAGAATACAGTGGGCGTAGACCCACCTGCGCGTGTTGAGGATATACAGGCATGGGATCACCCTGAAGATGATGGCACTGCTATCGATGTGCAATGGGCCCCTAGCACTGTAGATGATTTCGATTTCTACGTCGTATGGGCAAGCGAACACCCGCTCGACAATGTAGCCTTCAAGTGGATGGAGTGCGAAGAAACCCCTTCTTCTTGTGGATTGTTGGTGATTGAGCAACAACGTCAATCGTGGAACGGACCGATGAATATCGTACTAGAATCAGCTTTGTATGGAGGGGACTCGCTTTTGGAATCCACTGCCTCCGATATCATCCCAAACCAGCCAATATGGGTCACTGTAACGATTCACGACATTAAGGGCAATGCGTTCTTGACCAATTTGGATAACCATATGACTTTGGTTACCCCTATCGATAATTCAGGCGACATCATTGCTCCAGACCGCTTACCAACGCCTCTGGTTGTAGATCGTCCCGATGACTCCGGAGATGCTCTATTGGTCTCGTTTGAAGAAAGTGATGCCAGTGACTTAGATCAATACGAAATCTATGCGGATACGATTCCATTCACTGATGTTGGTTCGCGAACTGCGGCCATGATTGTAGAGCGAGACGGCTCCACTCCATTCCAGCCCGGTGGGCCAAATTCAGATGGTCGACCAGGTGGTGGACGCCAAGCAGATAGTTCAGATCCCAATTTGATCGATGACGTAGTATTAACCCGCCTTTCCAACGGACAAAACATCCAGCCGGGAACAATGGTATGGGTTGCAGTCGTGCCGGTGGATAGTTCAGGTAACGCATGGACAAACGAACTCAACGTCGCCACCTCTACTCCGATTGATGATAGCCTGACGGACCCAGGCCTACACCTTCCAGAAATTACTGGAATTCAAGCAACTTGGAATGAGGATAGAACTGCGATTACAGTAACTTGGGATGAGTCAAGAGATCCACAAGTGGTTGGTTACATTGTGCACCTAAATTCGGATGTTTACGAAGACGTTCGCGCGGCACAATTCGAGTCAAATATTACGCAGGGTACTCGGACAACAATGAGCCCTGAAATTAGGGATTCTCAAGCCAACAACACCTGGTATGCTTCTGTAGTTGCGTATGATGGGGAAGTGACCCGGTTTGGCGTCGTCCCCGTCGCGGTTGAAGATTGGACACCAGGAAATGAAAACACAGAGGTTGAAATCGATGAAGAAGGCTCTGGCGAATGGTGGGATGACCTAAGCGCAATGGAAGTAGCTCTCATCGCCGTACTGACTCTAATGATTGTGCTGCTTTCCATGATTATTGTCGGGCGTTTGCGAAAATCGTCTTACAACCCACTGGATTATGCAACCCCCAATTGGGAACTCCAAGTAGAGGATTGGAGTGGCGATTCATATGCAACGACAATGTCTCCTGAGGTTGACTTTGGAGATACCTTGGTGCCTGCAGCAACAACAATCCAAAGCACCTCACCCCCAACAAATTCACAACAATCAAGCGCCTCAATGGATGATTTGGAGTCACTCGCAGGAGACCTTCTTGGCGAACCAGAGAATAAGAAATCAGATGACCCATTCAACCTTGATGATATCCTGTGAGTAGAGGGCGTCATTTGAAGCGCAGAACCCCATCGGGTGCTGAGGCACATGGGTGAACACGCCCCCGATAGTGAATCGGTCTTCACGACATTGCGTTGGAATGACGGGCAAGTCGCCTGGTTACCCGAACACCTGCAACGATTGGAACAACACGCCAATCGGCTAGGGATTGTATGGCCCGAAGATTTCCTTCAAAGCCTCCATTCTACTCCAATCAATGGAACCGGCAACCTTTGTCGAATACAATTGGACCAAAACGGTACAATCACTCTCACGTTACGCCATAGCCAATATCCACCATCTCCATTGACAGCCGCATCGCAGGAAGCACCACGTTTCCCCGAACATGTACAAGGGACCAAGCATGCTGAATGGAGTGGATATAACAAGGCCCGTAAACAATCTAACGACAAAGGAGCAGACATCGGATTGTTGGTTCATGATGGGGCCGTCGTCGATGGGGATCGTTGCACCCCCATTTTGCTTGATATCGACGGAGTCGCTTTTGCATCTTCACCCGATGGAGGGGGCGTCGATTCAATTACTCTAGATGTGTTGAGGCCGTCAATCGAAGCCGCCGGCATTCCATTTCGAACTGCACGATTAACAGAGAGATTGCTTGGACGAGCCGCAGAGATAGTTGTTGTAGGCACTGGAGTTGGTGTTGCCTGGTTGAATGAAATTGATGGACAAAGAGTGGGTACAGGTTCAGCTGGCCCCCTTTTCGACACGTGTAAAGGTGCGTTCGATTACCAACTTGAAGAAGCATGGAGTCAATTGGGTGATGTTTGATGAGAGTGAGCAAAGTCATCACCGCAAGACCAGATCTTTCGCTTGATATCTTATCACACCTCAGAGACTGTAACCTCTTTTCTTCTGAGTTCGGTGCACCAGACGAACTGCTGCTTCATTCCGGTGGCCCCATTAGTGATCTTTCAAAACGAAGTTTGTTGATGGGCCCTGCTACAATACGATTTGTCGTAAAGCAGTCTCAAAGTAAGTTGGAAACCATCTCAACTTCACCCCTTACTGGAGAACTAAATCTACAGTCGAGCCCTGCCCCGATGGATATCCAAATCGAGGAGTGGAAGGGGTCATGGGAAATTACCGACCGCGTTTCGGGAAACGACCTTTCCGATGCTCTGCGAAAGTTGAAACCGTACCTTCCGGAAGCCAGCGGCTCAGATTTTCAACCCGGGGGTCTTGCTGGGATTTTGACCTATGATATGGTCCAACATACAGAACCCCTACTTTTGCAGCACACACCGGAACCAGATAAGGTTCTGATGATTCTGTACCGAACGGATCGTTGGGTCATACACGACCGTGAGGACTCAATGCTTGAAGTCACATCCTCGATTGAAGCAGATGAGTGGGTCAATGCGGTGAACCAATCGATAGAGAATGGCATCCCATTCCGTTGCGAACCCCCAAAACCTACACCAAGAACTCCACACTCAGAAAGCGATTTGGAGCATGCAAAAAAAGTTCGAAAGACCCAATCAGCCATCAGGGAGGGTGTTTTGTATCAACTGAATTACGGGCGAATCTGGACAGAAAATATCGACGACCCATGGAATGTTTTTCAACGGTTGAACCGTGATAATCCAGCTCCACTTTCTGCATGGCTACATTCACCAGACTTACAGATTGCAATCGCAAGCAGTAGTCCGGAATTATTGTTGAAACAGGAGGGTAGAACCGTATCCACTCGCCCCATCAAAGGGACGCGCCCACGAGGCGATGACGCTGAGCATGACGCAAATCTTCGAGGAGAATTGGTTGGCAGCCGAAAGGAAATTTCGGAGCATTTGATGTTGGTTGATTTGGAGCGCAATGACCTTGGTCGAATCTGCAAACCGGGTAGCATCCAGTGGAAACGATGGAGAATTGAGTCCTATCCTCACGTACAACACATGGTCAGTGAAATCGAAGGACAGTTATGCCAGCATATGGATGGCTTTGATGCACTCCAATCTATTTTCCCGGGTGGCAGTATTACCGGTTGTCCCAAAACAGCAACAATAGCGGCTATCGATGAGTTGGAAGGCACGCCACGCAGTGCATGGACCGGTTCGATAGGACATATTGATCCTCGGACAAATCACTCGCAATGGAACATCCTCATCCGAACCATGGAAGCGCACCTTCATCAGGATACATGGAAAGCCACAGTGCAAGCCGGCGGTGGCTTAGTCATCGGCTCTAACCCACTCAATGAGGTTGAAGAAGCCAAATGGAAGGCACAGGCGATTTGCAAGGCAGCATGGGATTTCTCTCCCGCTGCCCAAATGATTCATTCACCTAGAGGTTCGAAATCTGTTTGCATTCACCCGATTCCTCCAATTACTCAGTCAATTCAAAGACTAATTGAAAGTCAATACACGGAACTTATTCCATTGGTACAACCGGAAACGACTGAACCAATTCTTTGGCACGAAAATCTTGAGTTGAACGAACCTACCAATACACGGGTATTATTCGTGGACAACCTTGATTCATTTTCGTGGAATATAGTACATGCTTTTTCTACGCTTGAGGCCGAGGTTATCATTGTTCCAGGTCGATTGAATTCGTCAGACCCCTCACACTTGATTGATCAAATTAAACCCTCACACATTGTATTGGGACCAGGCCCAGGTCGGCCAGAACAATC
>CETM01193095.1_pt1 | contig 23188 bp, 21 predicted proteins | sample 361451 | NCBI WGS metagenome assembly CETM01 (sample SAMEA2622690, study PRJEB7988) | marine metagenome | isolation source: saline water (ENVO:00002010), including
GACAAATATTTAAAAATGAAAATTCATATATTAGGCATTTGTGGCACCTTTATGGGTGGTCTTGCACAAATTCTTGTAGAAAAAGGTCACATAGTTTCTGGAAGCGATAAACAATTTTATCCACCAATGTCTGATCAGTTAGATTCTCTAGGTGTAGAAATGACAAAAGGTTATGAGGAATCTTCTTTACCTTCTGCTGATCTTTATGTAATAGGTAATGCATTAAGCAGGGGCAATCCATGTGTTGAATATATTCTAAATCAAAAGCTTGATTATACTTCTGGCCCTAAGATGCTAGGCGAAATGATTCGTGATAGAACAGTGATTGCTGTATCGGGAACGCATGGAAAAACTTCAACATCATTTTTAATCTGTGAAATCTTTCAAGCTCAAGGAATTGACGTGGGATTTTTAGTTGGAGGCGTAAGCGATTCTTTTGAAAATTCTGCTCGCCTGGGCACATCAGAATTTTTTGTGATTGAATCCGATGAGTATGACTCAGCATTTTTTGATAAGCGCTCAAAATTTATTCATTACCATCCAGACACTTTCATTATAAATAATATCGAATTTGATCATGCTGATATATTTGATGATTTGTCAGATATCTTGAAGCAATTCCATCATGCAATAAGAACAGTTCCCGCAAATGGAAATATACTATTTCATGACGGTGATGAAAATATTATGAATCTCATTGAGATGGGTTGTTGGTCAAAAACACATAAACTTGGTGGGGAAGAAAATATAAAGCTTTCAATGAATGATGGGGTTATTCATTTTAAGGATCAACAGTTTGATGTGAGCGATCTGCCAATGCATGGCCAGCATAATTTAAATAATGTAGTAATGGCTATATATACAACTTATCTTCATGGGATTGATCCTCAGAAATCTTTTTTAGCGCTTAAAAAGTCAAAGGGGGTTAAGAGAAGATTTGAAACAGTATTCAAGCATAATGAAAAAATAGTCATTGATGATTTTGCGCATCACCCTACTGCAATATCTCATACAGTTGAGGCAGCTATTAGCCATTTTTCATCTAAAAAAATAGTGGGCATAGTAGAACTTGCCTCAAATACCATGTCTCAGGGGCATCATGGGCTAGAATTGTATAATAGTGCTTCCAGTTTAGCGCAAGTCTATTGGTTAAATTTATCTAACAAAAAAAATCAAAACTTTGAGTATGATTCTATAAATTTGTTATTGGAAGATCTAAAAAAGGACTTAGATAATATTGATGTTATATTAATAATGAGTAACAAAGACAGCAAAAAAATATCGGAGCCAATCATTGACCTCATCAAAAGCAAATAAACTTCCAGTTTTCCCTTTGGGATTGGTTGTTTTGCCTGGAACTATACAAACCCTCCAAATATTCGAGCCCAGATACCTTTCTATGGTAAAAAATTGCATGAGCAATGATACAGGTTTTGTCATTACTTTAAGTAAAAATAATAAATCCGGTGAGAGTTTTATGTCTCAAGGAACCTTTGTAGAGATTATTGACTTTAACCAGTTGCCTAATGGACTGCTAGGGATCACTGTGAAAGGATCGCAAAAAGTATCTATAAAATCTGTTGAACAACTCGATTCAGGGCTGCATTATGCATCTATCTCCCCAATTTCTGAACCAGTGGTTGATGATCAGACTGTATTGGCTCAATTTCCTGAGCTCATTAACGTCCTTAGCCAACTTAAAGAACATCCACAAGTTAAATCTTTGCCTTTAGACATTGATCTGCTATCAGCTGAATCTGTCAGTTACCAATTAGCAGGGCTTATTCCAATTTCGCCTATACAAAAACAAGCTTTACTAGAAGCGTTTGATGCAACTCAGCGCATGAATATCTTGGCAAAATTAGTTAATAAAATTTCGGAAAACTCGACTTAAATTTTTAATAACTGCTTGCCTTTATTTTCTCCAGTAAAGAGTCTATTCAAAGTTTGGGGACAATTTTCAATGCCCTCTTGAATGTCTTCTCTATGTTTTAGCTTACCTTCCATAATCCAGGTAGCAATTTGTTCTAGAGCCTGTTGCGATTTTGGCAAATAATCTAGCACTAGAAATCCTTGCATTGTTGCTCGCTTGAAAATTAAAGAAAATAAATTATTAGGTCCATTGGGTGGCCTAGTTGCATCATAGCCAGATGAAATCCCGCCACATAACAGCACCCGGGCATTTATATTGATTAAATTTAGAACAGTTTCTAATATCTCTCCACCTACATTATCAAAATATATATCGATTCCATTTTTAGCAACCTTTGGTAATTCTTTATGAACATTAGAGTTTTTGTAGTCAATTACATTATCTACACCAACTTCTTTGAGCCAATCACATTTTTCCTTGCCACCTGCTATACCTATCACATGGCACCCTTTAAGTTTAGCAATTTGCACAACAACTGATCCTGTCGCACCTGCAGCTCCAGAAACTAAAACTGTCTCTCCTGGTTTTGGATTACCAAGTTCAATTAACCCATAGTAGGCGGTAATGCCTGTTGTACCCATTACATTCAACATTGTTGGTATGGGAAGAAGATCTGGTACCACCCTAAACCTGTCATCAGCTTCAGGTTTAGTGATGCAATGAGTTTGCCAACCAACAAGACCAAATGTTAAATCACCAACTTTGTAATCTGGATTTCTTGATTCCAAAACTCTTCCCATGCCACCTGATCTAACAACTTCACCTATCTGAACAGGCGGAAGATATCCAGGCACATCATTCAACCAGCCTCTTTGAGTTGGATCAAATGAAAGATACATATTTTCTATCAGAATCTCTCCTTCTTTAATTTCAGGTAGATCATCAATGATTAATTCAAAATCCGAATTTTTAACAAGGCCTTCAGGTCTAGTCCTTAAGACCCATTTTTTATTTTCAATCCCCATATTATCTCCTACATTAATTTTTTAGATATAGACCATTAAACACCTATATTACACCCACAAAGAACTATACAACTTAGAGCATGTTGCAAGTCAAGTAATAAACTTTGATAAATATTTATTAATTAATGAGCTCTATTTCTTTTAAGCGGGGCCTTATTTGCTTTTATCCTTATCCAATTTAAAGTCCTAAAAATGGAAGGCTTACTAACAAGCTTTCGTTCTAATCTATACTTCCCTGGATAATTTATTAATAGCAATCCTGTTACCATCGTAAGAAGGCCTTGACCTGGTAATACTAGCATCAATAACCCTCCTATAATGAGCAACAATCCGATTATATTTTTACCAAATATTACTGCTAATCTAAGGATCGGTTTTTGTTCAAGCCATTTTGTAGGTTTTCTTTTAGATTCTAGGAAATAATCCTCTGGTATGTTTGCTACAAACCAACTAATACCCAGAATACTTAGTAAAAAAATAAAAATAGAAGATATGCCTAAACCCATTAGTATTTCAGGATGGTCAGAAAACCACTGGATAAAAGAGTCTACAAAATCCATATACCCATCTTAATCAAAAGATCGATTGAAAGAGTATATAAATTAGAAATATTTAATAGATTTATTCTTTTAAGTTAGATATTCTGATTCTTAAGCTTGGACATAAAATTAAAATTAATTCAAAAAATTTCAAAATGCACCACAAGGTGAATCATTTCTATGAAGAATCCTGATTTAAAAACTATTTGTTGTGAAGCGTTAGATGATCTTAAAGCTCAGAATATTCTTGTTTTAGATATCCGCGAAATTTCAGGTTTTGCTGATTGGTTTATTATAGCTACTGCATCCTCTTCTAGAAATGCAAAAGCAGTTTCAAATAAATTAATTGAGTCAATAAAACTTCATAACCAGCAATTAGTGGGGATTGAGGGGCAAGATGATGCAGAATGGATTTTAGTTGATTGCGGAGATGTTGTAGTTAATATCATGCAACAAGAGACCCGTGAATTTTATGATTTAGAAAGTTTGTGGGGCGAAAAGACTCTTATTTCTGCATGATGAAATGCAAAATTATAAGTATTGCCAATAAGTCGTCCGATTGGGAGAAACAGGCGCTACAATTTTATTCCAAACAGTTACCTAAGAATTTTCAAGTAGCTTATGCCGAGGTAAAACCCTTTTCCTCCAAATCAATGAATATAACGTCTATTTTAGAAGCCGAAGGGAAAGAAATATTTAAGCATGTTGATTTGAATGCGTATGTCATTCTTTGGGATAGGAAAGGACAAAAGATAGATAGTCTTGGTTTTGCTGGTCTTTTACAAGATCAAATAGATTGTGGAAAAGACATTAATTTTATTATCGGTGGCGCTCATGGATCTTCAAAGAAGCTCCAAGAATCTTCAAAATTAATTTTATCTGCTTCTGAATTAACTTTTCCTCATAGGCTTTTTAAAATATTTTTAATGGAGCAAATATACAGAGCCAGCACAATTAATAGAAACCATCCATATCATAAATAATGATTTTTGAAGAAAGACAGATCGAAAAGAATAATTTTTCCTCAAGAGCAATATTGCTTTTCGGCTTAATTATTCTGTCGCTATTAGTTGTATTAATAAAAGTTTTTTCTTTGCAAGTCTCTGGTTACTCAGACTACCAAATTGCTGCACTAAAAAATAAAAATTATACAGTGCCTGTTCAGTCTCTCAGAGGCGAGATTTTTGATAGAAATGGCACACTTCTTGTTAAAAATGAACCAACCTTTGATTTAATTACCCGCCCAAATCTTATTTCAAATATAGATTCCTTTCTAGAAGAAATTGAGCCTGTGATTTTTCTTTCTCAGGCTGAAAAAAATAGATATAAAAAACTCCAAAAAGAGAAAGCATTTGTAAATAAGGAACTAGTGTTAAAAAAAGATCTTTCTGATGAAGAAATTGCACGATTTAATGTAAGAAGTTTTAATTTTCAGAATGCATTTATTGCAAAACGATACAGAAGAATTAGTGATTACCCCAAAATCTTTTCACATGTTTTAGGTTACACATCCAGAACAGATGATGATTACAAATCAATTCCAGAAATTCCAAGGAGTCATTGGAAAGACGCAGAATTATCTTATGCTCATGGTCTTATTAAGGGCCGAACAGGATTGGAAGAGGTCTATGATGATTTCTTGAGTGGTAAGCATGGGCAAAGAGTTTACGAAATGAATGCAATGGGCCAACTTGTTAAGTCACTTTCTTTTTTTGACCCTGTAAAAGGATCTGACTTGTACACTAATTTAGATGTTGAGGCTCAAAAAAGTGCGGCGCAATATCTTGGTGATAGACGAGGAGCGGTTGTCGCAATAGATCTTGAGTCTGGGGGTATTAACGTTTTGTACAGTTCACCTGCATATTCTATTAATCAGCTGTCGAATGGTATGAGTGACAATGAGCTTAAAGACTTAATCAATGATCCGGATAAACCTTTTTTTAATAGAGCCTTACAAGGAAGATATCCGCCAGCATCAACGATTAAACCTGCAATTGGTATGTATGGACTATCACACGATATCGTAAGCTGGGATTTTGAAATGAAAGATCCTGGATTTTTTACTTTGCCGGAGACAGGAAGAGTCTTTAGAGGGTGGCTTGAGGGAGGTCATGGGAAGGTAGATATGCACAAAGCTTTCTTGGTTAGCTCAAATACTTATTTTTTTTCGCTCGCTTATCAAGCAGATATTCTAGAATTATCAAATCATTTATCAAACCTCGGCTTTGGGCAAAAAGTCTGTTTAGATTGCTTTGACGAAGATCAAGCTTTTGTTCCAACCCCTGAATGGAAATACAATACAATGAATGCAGGTTGGGTTAAAGGTGATACTGTTAACCTGGGTGTTGGGCAAGGCTATTTAGTTACAACTCCTATGCAGTTAGCAAATTATGCCTCTTTACTTGCAACTAAGGGGCAGTTCATTGAACCTTCTCTTGTTATTTTGGGAAATCAAAAAAAATCCTTAAAAACTTGGCAAGATGATGATTTTGATGATTCGGATTGGGTAAAAATGCATGCTGCTTTACTTGGCGTTATCGAAAGTGACTTTGGTACAGCAAGAAGTATTCGTAACCTCAAAGAATTTCAAGTAGCTGGTAAATCAGGAACAGCAGAGCTTGTGAGCTTGGATAGCAAGGAGGCCTACTTAGAAATTAGAACTTCAGAGCTGTTAAGAGATCATTCGATAATTATTGCTTTTGGTCCAATGCCCAATCCTAGATATGCTGTTTCTGTGGTAATTGAAAATGGAGAGAGCGGGGGAGCTGTTGCTGGGCCGGTAGCAATAGAAGTATTAAAGAGCCTTATTAATGAATAGACCATTTCAGAAGATTTACTTCGATCCCTATATTTTTTTTAGTCTTTTCTTGTTATCTATACTAGGTTTATTTTTTTTATTTTCTGCCTCAAATGCAGACATAAGCATTGTGTCAAAGCAATTTGTTTATGTTATAGCTGGATTCATTATCATGATTTTTGTCAGTCAACCTGATCCAGATATTTTTAGAAGGATGTCAGGGCTATTTCTAATTTTTTCAATGCTGCTTTTAGGCATCACATATTTATTTGGCCCTGAAATTAATGGAGCGCAAAGGTGGGTTAGGATTGGCCCAATGTCTTTTCAATCATCTGAATTATTAAAACTTGCAGTACCGATCTTTCTTGCTAGTTTTTTATTTGATAAAAAGCTTCCAATTCAAAGAAAAGAAATATTTATTAGCTTATTAATTATTTTTTGTTGTTTTTTCTTTGTTTTCAGGCAGCCTGATCTTGGAACTGCATTAATCATTGCTTGCTCAGGCCTTTTTGTGCTTTTTCTATCTGGTTTGAGCTGGAGCTTTATGGGCGGGTTTTTATTATTATTTATTATTAGCTCACCTTTTGTTTGGAATGTCTTGTTGCAGCCTTTTCAGCGGCAGAGAATAGCAACATTTTTTAATCCAGAGTCGGATCCATTTGGTGCAAGCTGGAATATCATCCAATCAAAAGTTGCAATTGGTTCAGGGGGCTTGTTGGGCAAAGGCTTTGGAGAAGGGTCTCAAACACAATTAAACTTTCTTCCCGAAACAGAGACTGATTTTATTTTTTCTGTAATTGGAGAAGAATTTGGATTTCTTGGCGTTTTACTATTGTTAAGCATTTATTTATTTTTATTATTGAGATGTTTTTATCTAGCGTTAAGTGCTCGAGATCGGTTTTGCAGATTAGTGATAGGAGGCTTAAGCCTTACTTTTGCTGCAAATTTAATGATAAATTTGTGTATGGTAGTAGGACTGCTTCCAGTTGTAGGCATGCCTTTGCCCTTCATAAGTAAGGGAGGCTCATCATTGATGTCATTATTTCTTGCTTTTGGCATAATTGTTTCTATGGGAACGCATAAAAAATTCTTACCCCAATGAAATACTTTTTTATACTTTTTCTTATGCTGTCGAATGCAATTCTTGCAAATTACTCTGAGTATCCTGAGGCAAAGGAAGTTATTGAAACATTGGTAAATGAACATGGCTTTGATGAGAATTATGTTATTCAAATACTCCAAACTGCAAAAAAGCAGGAGAAGATTTTACAATCAATGTCGTCTCCAGCTGAATTCACTTGGACGTGGGATAGATATAGAAAACTTTTTTTAGAAGAGAAGCGTATTTCCAATGGTAAAAAATTTATAAAAGAAAATTCTGCTCTATTTGATAGGGTTGAAGATCAGTTTGGTGTGCCTAGAGAAATTATTACCTCGATTTTAGGAGTAGAGACTAGGTATGGAAAAATTAAGGGTAGTTATAGGGTGCTTGATAGCCTTGCAACCCTTGGCTTTGATTTTCCAAGGAGATCAAAATTCTTCAAAAGCGAACTTATACAATTCTTCATTCTAACAAAGGAAAATAACTTAGATATTAATTCTGTTCAAGGGTCATACGCAGGCGCAATGGGATATGGGCAATTTATTTCTTCGAGTTATCGAGCTTATGCAATAGATTATGATGGTGATGGATATGCAGATCTATTTAATTCAGTACCGGATGCTGTAGCAAGCATTGCTAATTATCTTAAAAAACATGGCTGGAAAAGAGAGGGCGCAATTGTCAAACGAGTTGAACTTAATAATGTTAGCAAGACCTATGAACATCAAAATAATTTAGATAAATATATTCCTCTTCAGTTTACTGAGGGTATAGAAGAAAAATATATTGTTGAAGAGGGAGATAGCTTGTTATCAATAGCGATTAGTCATGATCTTCAATTAAAGCAGTTGATGAGCCTCAACAATATTAAAGATAAGAATCTGATTAAGAGTGGTCAAATCATTTTATTAAACAAACCAAAGGACTTATATTTTATAGGTGATGATAATTTTATTGCGATTACCAAATATAATCGTAGTCATTTTTATGCCAAAGCCGTGTATGATTTGTCTTTAGAATTCAAGTAACTTTATTATGAAAAAAATAATTTGCCTTATCCTTTTAGCTCCATTTTGTATTGAGGCGCTTGCTCAGTCTATGGTACCTAAAGCGCCGAAATTAAATCTAGATGGTTATATATTGCTTGAAGCCAATACGAATACTGTCATAGCTGAATTTAACTCTGATGATCAAATTTCTCCTGCGAGTATGACAAAGGTAATGAGTGGATATGTTATTGCAGACCAGTTAGCAAGTGGAGCTATAAGCCTTGATGATAAAGTTTTAATTAGTGAGAAAGCCTGGAAAACTGGTGGCTCCAAGATGTTTATTGAGGCCGGAAAAAGAGTTTCAGTTCGTGACCTGCTATCAGGGATAGTGATTCAATCTGGAAATGATGCCACAGTTGCAATGGCTGAATATGTTGCAGGTTCTGAAGATGGGTTTGTAGATTTTATGAATGCTTATGCGTTTGAATTAGGACTAAGTAATACTTTATTTCAAAATGCGGTTGGCTGGACAGATCCCAATCATTTCTCATCAGCCAGAGATCTGGCTCATTTAACAAAGGAAATGATAAGTAATTTTCCTGATCATTATGCAACCTATAAAGAAAAAGAATTTACCTTTAGTGGTATTCGCCAACTAAATCGTAATAAGCTTTTATGGAGAGATGATTCTGTTGATGGGGTTAAAACTGGGCATACTGAATCTGCAGGCTATTGTTTAATTTCCTCTGCTAAGCGAAATGATATGCGGTTAATAGCAGTGGTAGCTGGCAGTCCCTCAGAGAATGAAAGATTGACCTCATCTCAAAGATTGTTGGAATATGGCTTTAGATTCTTCGCAACTCAAAAATTAATCTCAAAAGGTTCTGAAATTACAACTGCTAAGGTTTGGGGCGGGAAAATGGATGAAGTTGCTCTCGGAACCAATGAAGATATTTTGTTGACCTTGCCTAGATCAGATTTTAAAAATATAAAAGCAAATTATAATTTTAAGAATAATATTCAAGCTCCTATTTCTCAGGGTGATGTAATAGGAGATATTGAATTTATATCTAACGATAGAGTAGTCCTTTCTGTTCCACTAATAGCTATTGAGTCTATTCAAGCAAAAGGATTTTTTGGAAGAGTTTGGGCTCGTATAGTTTTTTGGATCATGGGCTTATTTTCCATAGGTCAAAATGACTGATATCCCTGCTATATATCAGGGAAAATTAAAGACTTTAGATCAAATAAGGATTTCACCCTTATCTCGTGCTTATACTTTTTCAGATAGTATTTATGAGGTTATCCCATATTTTTCAGGAAAACCTTTGTGTTTTAAGGAGCATATTGATCGCATGAAACAAAGCGCAAGTTTGATGGGGCTTGATATTAATTTTGAGAGTGTAGTAGGTGATATTAAAGAGCTTGCAAACACTTTAACGAACCAAGACGGTTACGTATATTATCAAATTTCAAGAGGTATTGATTTGGTTAGATCTCATCTTTATCAAGATGATCTTGAGATAGAAAGGTTTGGCTATGCCATGACTGCCAGTTTTCCTACCTCTGCTGTAAGTGCTTTATTATGTAACGATGAGCGATGGGGTAGGTGCAACATTAAGTCTACTTCTTTGCTTGCCAACGTTCTGGCAATGAATAAGGGTAAGTCTTTGGGCTGTCAGGAGGTTGTGATGCATAAAGACGGCTTTATGACTGAGGCTGGAGCAAGCAACGTATTTTACTTTGATTCTTCTGGAGCTGTTAGAACTTCCTCTTTATCAGAAAATATTCTTCCTGGTATTACAAGGCAAATCTTAATTAAAGCATTAAAGGATGGTCCATATTGTGTAAAGGAAGGTAGTTGTGCAATTTCAGACTTTAATGATTCTCCTTGTATATGGCTGACTAGCTCAACAAAAGGAATGTTGCCTTTGAGCAACTTAATTGGAACAGATTACAAAATTGAAAAAAATCATAGTGGGTATTTAGAAGTTAGTAAATTATTTAATGCCGCAATGAAGTCGCATCTTGAAGTCTCAGAATAACTCTTTCAATTTGCTCCCACGTCTCAGCTTTCAATAAACCTTTATTTATGAGGTCAATTTTTAGGATCTCTTCGTTTAAATCAAGAAATTCCTTTACCTTTGCTTGTTTGATAAAGTTTAAGTAAAGACTTATTTTAGATGACCACACTCCACTATTTACTAAAGCAGTCTTTTTATTTACTGCTTTTAGCGATTCTAAACAGGCATTGATAACCTTGGCAATTATCCAGATGATTGGAGCAGAGTTTTGACGATCATGCTCTCGCATGAAATTGATTGTCATGAGCGCTTTCTTAAAATCTCTATTTATTAATAAATCTTCAAGCTCAAACGCAGTTTTACCAGACCCAAAGATTATATGATCTGTTTTAGGTTTATTTTTTTCATCTATATTTAAAAATAAGAGCTTCAATAAAGCTACTTCATTTTTTTGACCCAAAAGATTGGCCTCATTATTTTGAAAAATCGATCCCCCAAAGATTGGTAGCAAATCTTTCGGTAAAAAGCTTAGTTGCCTTTTAAGCCAAACTTTTTCTTCCATTAACTTTAATTTACTGCAATTAATAATTAGACCATGGGCATCAAAATTTTTAATCCATGTCCCACTTATTGGCATTTTTTCAACACTAGTTTCAATAACTAAAGCAATATTTGGGGATTTGAAAATATTGTTACCTTCAAGAAGAGACTTTATTTTTTCTGGAAATTTTCCTGAAGTATGTCTGATGTGAAGAATTAAATTTTCCTGAAATAAAGATCCGCCTATATTTCTTGAAATTATTTCTTGCATTCCATCTAATTTATCTTGATGTATTGATACTTTTTCCATAAACCCGCTATTTTTTAAATGATTTAAGATGCTCTCAACAGCATCTTGCTTTAAGATCAGCTCTCCACCTGTGAGTAGAAAGTGTTTATGATCTTTGGGATCAGTAAAGTTTAGAAAATTAACTTTCAATTAACCAATACTCCTGCAAAAGATCTTCCAATAGCAAGGATTCTAATTCCTCAATCATCTTTTGCTGCGCTGTCATTTCTGCTTGGGGATTATTTTCATTCACTGGAATCCAACCTGAGATTTCCAGTTTGCCGCTATTGGTAGATGCCATGTTACTGAAGCTATATTCAAGCTGGCCAATAATTTCTATCTGTTGTGCTCTTGCAGCATAGCCACCATAAAAATTTTTCTTTTTAAATTGAAGGTTTGATATATTGAGAATGTAATTGTTGTTAGATGAATCTTGAGAAAAGTATTTGATTGATTTTTGTTTAAATGCATCACTGACGCTCAACCCAAACTCAATTTTCTTTAGATATATTCGACGTTCTTCAACCCATTCAAACTGGCAGCTGCAAATTACAAAAAAAGATATGAGTATTAAGAAATACTTATTAAATTTATTTTGCTCCATCAAAAAAATCTTCAAAGCCAGATGGCTCATGTCTTCCAACAACTAAGTTCTCTAGCATTCCAATACCTTTTTCTGAGCCTAATGTTGCCTTTGCAATTTGATGCGTATGAAAAAACGTATAATCTCCTGGGTCAATGGCAGACAAATCCCAAACTTCATAACCTGTATCACTTTCGCCCCTCCAAATACCATGCTTCCATTCATCATGCTGGTACCCAATGCCCTTACAAAAGAATATTGGGCCAATTGTTTCAAGCTCTAGATCAAATTTTTCTTTATTTTTTAGCATACCTGATATATTAGCTCCAGTTGCCCAACGTGAGCCTTTTTGCCATTTAACAGAGTGACTAAGAGAGTGAATGGTTTCTACTTCGATTTTAGATGGAGCAGAAGTCATGTCCTCATATAAGGGTAATTTATGTCCAGAAATTTGTGTTGTATTACCATCCCTATCTTCAAATGTTCCAAATTGTGTACAGAATCCATCAAAGTGGACAGGAGCCCAGCACCAATAAACTCCAGGCTCTTGGTTTAACATTCCTGGAGCTCCGCCTTCTGGCTCACCGACAGGTCTGACGCCCCATGACCTATCTCTAATTCCATATATTGCTTGAGGATTTAGTTTGCCAGCTTCTGTTGATATTTCGCCTGTCCATTTACCTAGTTGTGTAAATCTAATGGTATTCATAATTGTTCTAGTGCCCTCCATCATTAGTGATCGAGGTTCCTGATGCGCAACAGAATTAGCTGTGAATTTAAGATTGCAATTTAACTTGTTATCAGGATCCTTTAAAGAGAATGTAAGTTCATTCATAGGCTCATCAATCGTTAGGCGCATAGGGCCAATATTTATTGGGACTCTATTTTGATCAAGACGCTGACTTGCATGAAATGAATATTGCTTACCTTTGTATGAAATGCTGAAATGGGCATCCATCACATGTCTATTTGGATAGAGCGCTATACCTATTTCAAAAATATACTCATTTTCAGGATCCATACCATTAAAAAAATATCTGTCATAAAAATTTCTATCAGTAGGTCCAGGAATAGAAATGGGCTCTATTGCTTGATGAATTGGATAGTCGTCGAATGGAGTGATGTAGTTCATTTATATTACGAAATTAATTAATTTTTCTTTTACATAGATTACCTTTTTTATAGGATGGTTAGCTATAATTTTTTTAACATTATCATTTTTTTTTGCAAGTACTTCTATTTCAGCTTGCTCTGTATCAACGGAAACATTCTCCTTTCCTCTTACTTTTCCATTGACCTGAATAATGAGTTGAAAATGCTCTAATTGTAAAAACTTTTCATTATAGATTGGCCAAGAATCTTCAAAGTCGTTACCATCAGATTCTGAATACTCTTTCCATAAATAAAGACTAATGTGAGGAGTAATTGGTGATAACATCTTTAATGTAAATTGAATCACCTCATCCAAACAGAATCTTTGAGCTACAGTTGCATCTTTGGCCTTAAATGATTCCGGAACTGCATTCAATAACTCCATTATTGATGCTATTGCTGTATTAAATGAATTGCGTTTTGCATAGTCATGAGTAACTTTTTTGAGAGTTTTATGACTTTTTTGACGAAGCTCAAGTTCATGTTTTGTAAATTCATATGGCTGCTTTTCTGCAAATTGTTTTCTTTCTGATAAAAGATTCCATATACGTTTCAAGAATCTATATGAGCCCTCAATTGCTGTATCAGACCACTCCAGCGATTGTTCTGGTGGAGAGGTAAACATCATATAAAGTCTAATTGTGTCAGCTCCATATTTGTCAATAAACTTTTGGGGATCCACGGTATTGCCTTTAGACTTTGACATTTTATAGCCATCCTTTAGAACCATGCCCTGTGTAAGAAGTTTTTTGAAAGGCTCATCGCCTTCAACCAGGCCCATATCCCTCATTGCCTTATGAAAGAATCTTGAGTAAAGAAGATGTAATATTGCGTGTTCAATCCCTCCAATATATAGATCAACAGGAAGCCAATACTTTGAACTTTCGTCTAATGCTTTGTCGTTATTATCTGCTGCTGTAAATCTTGCGTAATACCATGATGAATCTACAAACGTATCAAAAGTATCTACCTCGCGAGTCTTACCAGGACCTAAATCAAAGAAAGCTTTATTTTGACTCAATGGTTTGGGAGAATCCCCCTCTATGATTTTGGGCAGTTTTACTGGTAGATCTTTGTTCTCTAAAAAAACAGGTTCTCCATCCTCATAGATAACAGGAATTGGACAACCCCAAAATCTTTGCCTGCTTACACCCCAGTCTCTTAATCTAAAATTTTCTATACTTTTACCAATACCATTTTTTTCTAAGTAGTCATTAATATTCTTAATAGCTTCATCCGATTGCTGTCCAGAAAAATTATCAGAATTGATAAGAGTACCTTTCTCAGGAGACGGCAATTCATCACATTCAATAACTTTTTTAATATCAATATTGTATTTTTGAGCAAATTCATAATCTCTTTCATCATGAGCAGGAACACCCATTACTACTCCAGTTCCGTAGTCCATCAGAACATAGTTTGCGATCCACACCTCAAGGTTAGTGTCTAAGAGAGGATGCTTAACTTTAAAATTAGTTTTAAGTCCTAACTTTTCAGCCTTAGCCATATCAGCTTCTGCCATTTTAGTTGCATTACATTTTTTTATGAATTCATTAATTTCGGGATTTTCACTTGCGATTGTTTGAGATAAAGGATGATTGGGAGAAATAGCTATATAAGTTACTCCATAAATCGTATCAATTCTTGTGGTAAAGGCAGCTAACTCTTTTTCGTCAAGTAAAGAAAATTTAATTTCTGAACCAAATGACTTACCAATCCAGTTTTTTTGCATAGATTTTACATTTTCTGGCCAATCTAAATTTTCAATTGATGAAAGCAATTCATCAGCATAATCAGTAATCTTTAAAAACCATTGATCAATTTCTTTGAGTTCAACAGTTGCTCCAGATCTCCATCCCTTACCATCAATGACTTGCTCATTTGCTAATACTGTCTCATCAACAGGATCCCAATTAACTAAGGATTTTTTTCTATATACAAGACCTTTTTTATGAAGCAAGGTAAAAATTTCTTGCTCCCATCGAAAATAACCGGGATCGCAAGTTTTAAGCTCTTTCGACCAATCATAGCTAAAGCCCAACCTTTCTAATTGCGACTTCATATTTTCAATATTTTGTTCAGTCCAACTTTGGGGATCAACTTTATTTTTTATAGCCGCATTTTCTGCTGGAAGGCCGAATGCATCCCACCCCATTGGCTGAAAAACGTTAAAACCTTGCATTCTCTTGAATCTAGAAATCACATCTCCGATCGTATAATTTCGCACATGGCCCATATGTAATTTTCCTGAAGGGTACGGAAACATAGATAAACAATAGAATTTTTCTTTTGTCTTCGAAGGAGTCGCTTTGTAAGAATTATTTTCTTTCCAAGATTTTTGGATGATATCTTCTACTTCTGCAGGATTGTATTCCATTCCGCTCATTTTTTTAAAAAAGATCCCTCAAGATAGTTAATATTGTGTTCATTTTTACAGAAGGTTTTATCTTCTAAGAGTTTTTGATGCAAGGAGTGATTGGTGCTTATGCCATCAACAAAAAATTCATCTAAAGCACTCAGCATCCTTTTAATGCAAGATTCTCTTGTATTGGCATTTGTAATAATTTTTGCAAGCAAAGAGTCATAATGAGGAGGTACTATGTATCCTGAATAAATGTGAGAATCAAATCTAACTCCAAATCCACCAGGTGGATGCATTTTATTAATTATTCCCGGTGATGGAATAAAAGTTTCTGGATCTTCGGCATTAATCCTGCACTCCATTGCATGGCCGCGGAAAATAATTTCATTTTGATCAAGCGTTAGCTCCATTCCTAAAGCGATCTTTAACTGTGCTTTAACAATATCAAAGCCTGTAATCATTTCAGAAACAGGGTGCTCAACTTGAATTCTAGTATTCATTTCAATGAAATAAAATTCTCCATCTTCATATAAAAACTCAAGTGTACCTACTCCACAATACTGAATGTTTTTACATAGCGATAAGCAAGCTTGTAATGTTGTTTCTAGAGATTCTTGGTTGATATCAAGAGCCGGAGCTTCTTCTATAATTTTTTGGTGTCTTCTTTGCATGCTGCAATCTCTTGTTCCAAGATGAATAGCATTTCCTTTTCCATCAGCAACAATTTGCACTTCTATGTGACGAGGATTTTGAATAAATTTTTCAAAATATATTGTGTCATTGCCAAAAGCATTCTTTGCCTCTTGTTTAGTAAGTTGCAGTAATGTGATCAATTCGGATTCTTTTTGGACAACTCGCATTCCTTTTCCGCCACCTCCCGCTGAAGATTTGATCATCATGGGATAGCCAACACTCGCTGCTATTTTTTTAATCTCTTCATCTGATTTGGGGATTGCTCCCTTATAGCCTGGCACGATGGGAATATTTGACACTTCTGCAAGTCCTTTTGCTGTAATTTTATCTCCCATTTGGCGAATAACATCTGAAGAGGGGCCAATGAATATAAATCCGCTAGCCTCGCACCTTTCTGCAAAATCTGCATCTTCTGCAAGAAACCCATAACCAGGATATATTGCATCTGTTCCTGTTAATTCAGCAGCTGAGAGAATTGAGGGGATGTTTAAGTAGCTTTCAAGAGGGCTGACTGGTCCAACGCACACAGTTTCATCAGCTAATCTTAAGTGTTTGAGTTCTTTATCTCCTGATGAGTATATTGCTACCGTTTTTAGGTCTAGCTCCTTGCACGCTCTAAGAGCTCGCAAAGCAATCTCCCCTCGATTGGCAATTAGAATTTTTTTAGACATTAGTCTATAACAATTAATGATTGATCAAATTCAACAGGCTCTCCATCCGCAATATTAATTGCAGAGACCTTGCCAGTATATTCTGACTTTATTTCATTCATCATTTTCATTGCTTCAACTATACATACAATATCTCCTGCATTGACATGGCTACCAACTTCAATGAAAGGAGGTTTGTCTGGAGCAGGTTTTCTGTAGAAAGTTCCAACAATAGGTGATTTTATTACAGTGGCGGATTCGCTAACTGGAACCTCGATTTTTTCAGAGGGCGGATTAGGGGAAGTTCTGACTTTTGGTGAGGGACTTCCTTCTATGGATTGGATATTACCTCGAGCAATTCGAACTGACTCTTCGCCTTCATGAACCTCAATTTCATTTAAATCTGAGTCTTGCAGCATCTCTATTAATTTTTTGATCTTTCTTATATCCATTATTTCTTATCCTTATAGTTATCAATAATATGTCTTAAAGCCAGGTCATAACCTTGTGTCCCAAGCCCACAAATTACACCATTGGCAATATCAGAAAAATAGGATTTATGCCTAAATTCTTCTCTTGCAAAGATATTAGATATATGAACTTCATAAAATGGAACTTCAATTCCAAGCAGGGAATCTCTAATTGCTATGCTGGTATGAGTTAAAGCACCTGGATTTATAATTATGAAATCTATATGATCCATCGAGTCTTGAAGTTTAGTAACAATTTCATGCTCGGCATTACTTTGAAAGGCTTCAACCTCAATATTATGAGAGCCTGCTCTTTTTTCCAGCCCTTGATTAATTTCTTCCATTGTTACTGAGCCATAAACTTCAGGCTCTCTTACGCCAAGCAGATTCAAATTTGGGCCATGTATAACTAATATTCTCATTTTTAATGATTTTATACGGTTTTTTTTAGAATTTAAACGATTTTAGATACTTTTAATTACTTCAGGATAACAGTATTTTCCCTCCGCGCAACCTTGATATATCACTTTAATATCATTGATTATGCCTAGATTAACATCTAATAGTTCAGCATCAACATTTAAGTTATCCTTAAAAATAACTGACTCTCCAAAAAAATCATCAGTTATTATTAATTCATTATTTGATGTGTAATTATGCTTTAAGACAATATTGCCTGCTTTAATTAAAATTGATTTTTTATAAAGGTAATGTCCAGGTTTAATATTCCAAGATACATGTATTTTGTTATCTACAATTGACGAGTTAAAAATAAATGCTTCATCAACATCCACGATCTTTGCATCTACAAAAGGAGCTCTAGGAAATATTAAGCTAGGTAGAAAAACAAATGCGTATAATAGGATCCTAGAGTTCATTAAGACATTATAAAAGAAAGCATGGCAATAAAATTATTCTTAAAAATTTTTTTTACAATACCGGTCTGGCTTCTTCGCCTGCTTACTTTTCAAAAAAGTATTGTTATTAATAATCAAATTCTTGATCATCAAACACAAGCTTTTTTAGGGCTTCAATCTTTGCAAATTGATACCTTCGATGACCCTAGTGTATTTAATTCTCCTGAAGAATTAAGAGAAAAGCTAATAGAAGGATTGCCATTAAGCTCAAAACCATGCATGTCGGTTAAACTAATTGATCATTCTTTATCAACAGAATTTGGAAGTCTTAAAATCAGAGAGTATTACCCAGAGAAATGCTTAACTCCCACACCTATTTTATATTTCCATGGAGGTGGTTATGTATTAGGCGACATAGAAAGCCACGATGCTGCTTTGCAATTCTTTTCAGCAGAAATGGGTGCAAAAATCTTTTCTCTTGATTACAGACTTGCGCCTGAAAATAAATTTCCCTCTTCCTTGCAAGATGCAAATCTAGCTCTGGAGTGGCTTGCAAAAAAATTAGATTTAACCATTGGAGAAATAAGTCTCTGTGGCGATAGTGCTGGCGGCCATCTTGCTTCATCACTTTCAACATTTAGAGCTACTAATAATCTAGAGCTTCCTCTTTCGCAGTGCCTCATCTATCCTATGACGGATCCTTCTTGCAACTCGAAATCTCAAAATGATTTTTCAGATGGATTCTTTTTGAGTCAAAAAGCTATGATTTGGTTTTGGGAACAGTTAATGGAATCAAGTAATAATCTTAGCGATCCAGCATTCAATTTAACCATTGACCCTAATGTAAAACTTCCCAAAACACTTATAATTACTGCAGGTTTTGATCCCTTAAGTGATGAAGGGGAAGCATATGCAAGATTGCTTGATAGCTCTGATAATGAAGTTCAGCAAATACATTATCCCCATCTTATTCATGGTTTTGTTAATATAACTGCCTTAAAAGCGGCGAAAGACGCAACCCGAGACTTGCTTAAGACATATAAATACTTTTTAAAATAATGAAACCATTGTTAAAAATTTCTAATTTATCTATTAATTTTCAAGTTAGAAATGCTGAGTATACAGCCGTTAAAAATTTAAACTTAGAAATTGCAAAAAATCAGATTGTGGGGCTGGTGGGAGAATCTGGATCAGGTAAATCAGTCACTGCAATGTCTATTATGCGATTACTTCCAGAACCTAAGGCATCTTTCGGCGATGAGTCATCAATCATATTTGACGGAACAGAAATTCTAAGCGCCAATCAAAATTCATTGAGAAATATTAGAGGAAATAAAATCTCAATGATTTTCCAAGAGCCTATGACTTCATTAAATCCATATCACAGAGTCGGTGACCAGATCGTTGAATCTATTTTATTGCACAAAGCACAACCTAAATCTGACGCTGTATTAGAAGCAAAAAATTTAATGGATTTGGTAGAAATTCCTGAGGTCGACAGACGCTTCAAATCATATCCTCACGAGCTTTCAGGAGGTCAACGTCAAAGGATTATGATAGCAATGGCTTTAGCTAATAAACCTAAATTGCTTATTGCTGATGAACCAACAACGGCACTAGATGTAACAATTCAGGCTCAGATACTTGATTTAATGACAAAGCTCAAGGATGAGGTAGGAATGTCAATTTTATTTATCACACATGACTTAGGCTTAATTAAAAAATTTTCAGATACTATTACAGTTATGCAGCAAGGGATTGTTGTAGAACAGGGCGAGACAAAATCAGTTTTTCTAAATCCACAGCATGTGTATACAAAAAAACTCATTAATTCAGAGCCATCAATCAAGCAGGAGCCCTCAAAGGAAGAGTCTCCTTTAATTACTGTCAAGGATCTAAATATTTTTTATCCTCTACCAAATAAGACTTTTTTTAAAAAAGGTTTATTCCATGCAGTCAAAGACGTGAATTTTTCTATCCCACAAAAATCAACAATAGGATTGGTAGGAGAATCTGGCTCTGGTAAATCCACCCTTGGTAAAGCTTTAGCTGGATTAATTAATTATCAAGGTTCAGTTTTTTATAACGGCCTAGATCTCGGTCAATTAAATTCCAAGGAATTAAAGTCAATTAAAAAGGACATTCAGATTGTTTTTCAAGATCCGTATGGCTCTCTTTCACCTCGAATGACTGTAGGGGAAATAGTTGGAGAAGGTTTAGATGTGCATTTTGATCTGACGAAAAAACAGAAAGATGATCGGATTGCAGACAGTCTTAAGGCAGTAGAGATTAATCCAGATGATAGATTTAAATATCCGCATGAGTTTTCTGGTGGACAGAGACAACGGGTTGCAATTGCAAGATCGCTAATTTTAAACCCTTCATTCATGATTTTAGATGAACCTACCTCTGCATTAGATCGATCAATTCAAATACAGGTTATTGAATTATTAAAAAATATTCAGACAGAGTTCGAATTGACATATTTTTTTATAAGTCATGATCTTAAAGTGGTTAGATCAATGTCAGACTATATATTTGTTATGCAAAATGGATTAATTGTTGAATCAGGGCCTGCCAAACAAGTTTTCTCAAACCCAGAAGAGGACTATACTGATAAACTCCTCAATGCTGCATTACGTTATTCAACTGTTTAATTATGTCTAATAGAAAATTTTCAAAGGATTTAGTCGATGGTCCCCATCAGGCTGCTTCACGCTCTATGCTCAGAGGTGTTGGCTTTAAAACAGCTGATTTTTCTAAACCATTGGTAGGCATCGCATCAACTTGGTCAAAAGTAACGCCTTGCAATATGCATATCAATGAATTAGCAGAACTCGTAGAGCAATCTATTGATGACTCTGACTGCAAAGGAGTTCTTTTCAATACTATTACGGTATCAGATGGGATATCTATGGGAACTCAAGGAATGAAATATTCATTAGTCTCAAGAGAAGTTATAGCAGATTCTATTGAAACTGTTGTCGGGTGCCTAGGTTACGATGGTGTGGTTGCAATTGGTGGGTGTGACAAGAATATGCCAGGAGCTTTAATAGGATTAGCAAGATTAAATAGACCTTCAATATTCATTTATGGCGGATCTATCCAGCCTAGTTCTATAAATACCGACTATGTGACTGTTTGTGAGAAAGTTGGTGAGTATGCAAAAGGTAGTATTAGTGAGGAAGACCTAATAGCGTTTGAGAAAGTTTCAGTTAAAGGACCTGGCTCTTGTGGTGGCATGTATACCGCTAATACTATGGCATCTAGCATTGAAGCTCTTGGTATGAGTTTGCCTGGAAGCAGTAGTCAAGATGCAGTTTCTAATGATAAGAAACAAGATTGCCAGAATGCAGGTGCTGCCATTAAAAACTTGTTGAATCTTGATATAAAGCCTAGTGACATAATGACAAAAAAGGCCTTTGAGAACTCAATCTCGGTTGTGATTGCATTGGGTGGGTCAACTAATGCTGTTCTGCATCTTCTTGCTATGGCTCACTCTATTGGTGTTGATCTCGACCTTGATGATTTTACGCGCATAGGAAAAGTTACACCTGTTTTGGCTGATATCAAACCTTTTGGTGAACACTTTATGTCGGAACTAAATGCAATTGGTGGCATTGCTCCTATGATGAAGTTAATGCTTGAAGAAGGACTGTTGCATGGAGATTGCCTAACTGTTACTGGAAAAACTTTAGAAGAAAATCTTCAAGAAGTTCCGCCATATCCTGAGGGTCAAAAAATTATTCTACCATTATCTAATCCGGTTAAAGGTTCTAGCCATCTAAGGGTGCTTTATGGGAACTTAGCTCCAGAAGGAGCAGTAGCAAAAATTACAGGAAAAGAAGGTACTCTCTTTGCAGGAAATGCAAAGGTTTTTAATTCTGAGGAAGAGGGAATGGTAGCAATTCTTGAGAAAAAGATTGTAGAGGGTGATGTGGTTGTTATTAGATTTGAAGGCCCGAAAGGTGGACCTGGAATGAGAGAAATGCTTAAACCTACTTCTGCAATTATGGGACAAGGGTTAGGAGACAAAGTTGCCTTTATAACTGATGGGAGATTCTCTGGAGGGACTCATGGCTTCGTGGTTGGGCATATTAGTCCTGAGGCTGAGATGGGTGGGCCTATTGCTCTAATTGAAGATGGGGATGAAATCACAATTGATGCCAATGCAGATAGTCTATCCCTTAATATTTCTGATAATGAAATGAATAGAAGATTAGAAAACTGGAAAAATCCAAATTCGTCCCCAAAAAGTGGAGTACTGGCTAAATACAAAAAAACAGTTCAGTCAGCATCAAATGGTGCTATTACTGACTAATTTTTATGATTAAAAGAACTTACCCTCAATCAAGACTGCGAAGAGTACGTGCAAAAAGTTATCTAAGAGATCTTGTTGCAGAAAATCATTTAAGTACCAATGACCTGATTCAGCCAATTTTCATCGCAGATCAATCAGAGACCAGAGTTGAAATACCTTCTATGCCTGGAATATATAGGCACAACTTACAATCACTTTATGCTGAAACCGAAGAATTAATTAAAAAAGGCATAAAATCTGTTGCTATTTTTCCTGCAATTGATCCAAACAAAAAAGATCAAAAAGGCTCACATGCTTTTGATGATAAAAATATAGTGTGCATGGCATTAAGAGGCTTAGCAGAAAAATTTCCAGAGGTTATTAAGATTGCTGATGTTGCTTTAGATCCATTCACAGATCATGGACATGATGGGGTGTTGCTTGATGGCAAAGTAGATAACGATCAAACTTTAGAGCTGCTTAAAGACCAGGCTTTGCTTTTGGCCCAATCTGGAGCAGATATAGTTGCTCCCTCAGATATGATGGATGGAAGAGTGAGGATGATCCGAGACACTTTAGAGTCAAATGGATTCGTGGATACTGTAATATTGTCTTATAGTGCTAAATATGCCTCTAGCTTTTATGGACCATTTAGAGAAGCAGTAGGATCTTCAGCAAACCTTGGTAGGGCTTCAAAGAAAACATATCAGATGAATTTTGCAAACCTTAACGAAGCTCTCCATGAAACAGCCATGGACATAGAAGAGGGAGCAGATATTGTTATGGTGAAGCCTGGCACAGCCTATCTTGATGTGGTTTATGCAATTAAAACCGAATTTCAAATTCCAACTTTTGTTTATCAAGTAAGTGGAGAATATTCAATGCTTCAGTTAAGTATAGAGAAGGGGTGGCTAGATAAAGATGTTATGTTAGAATCATTACT
>CETM01203180.1_pt1 | contig 23165 bp, 23 predicted proteins | sample 361451 | NCBI WGS metagenome assembly CETM01 (sample SAMEA2622690, study PRJEB7988) | marine metagenome | isolation source: saline water (ENVO:00002010), including
ATTTATATTAATTTTTTAGTAATATTTGAAAATAAGAGAAGTTATAAAGCCTGACAATCCTCATTTAGCTATTATTATAAGAGGGGTTTTAAAAGAAATGAAAGTTCCCACAAAGGGAACTGCATATGCTGACAAGGAACTTAATAATATGTATCAAGCATATAGTGTTCCCAGAAGTAAATACTTTGTTGTTGAATTTGGTGATCAGATTTTAGGAGGTGCAGGAATAATGCCGTTAAATAGAGAGGCCGAAAATATTTGTGAACTTCAAAAGATGTATTTGCATCCCAAAGCCAGAGGAAAAGGTGTTGGATCTAATTTACTAAAACTATGTTTGTCTTTTGCCAGGGAAAATAATTTCTCCCTCTGTTATTTAGAAACTATGCCATATATGCTTGATGCTCAAGAATTATATAGGAAAAATGGTTTTGTCTATATTAATAAACCCATGGGAGATACTGGTCATTATTCCTGTTCCGTATGGATGACAAAAGAATTATGATTTCATTAGAGCAGTATAGGGCTAATTTTAACAAAGGTTTAAAATCTTTATATGATAATAGAGAAATAGAAAATATACTCAAACTTATTGTAAAAGCATACTTTGGATGGGATTCTACCTTTTTTGCATTAAATAAACATAGACTACTTAATGAAAATGAATACAATAAGCTTAAAATTGCACTTAACATATTAGAAAGAGGGAAGCCAGTTCAATATTTATTAAATGAGAGTGAATTTATGGGTAATGTATTTTATGTGAATCAATCTGTTTTAATACCTAGACCTGAAACAGAAGAACTTGTTGATTTAATTCTAACTGAGAATTCCCCTACTAAAAATAACCCATTAAAAGTTTTAGATATTGGAACTGGAAGCGGTTGTATTGCAATATCAATAGCTAAGTTTAACCCCTATTTCCAAGTTGATGCGATCGATTTGTCTTCACAAGCTTTATCTGCAGCTAAAATAAATTCAAAACTAATGGGTGTTAAAATAAATTTAAAAAAAGCAGATATTCTTAAACTCAAAAAATTTAATGAATACTATGATATTATAGTTTCAAATCCACCCTATATAGAATTAAATGAAAAGAATAGAATGAGTAAAAACGTAGTCGATCATGAACCTCATGAAGCAATTTTTGTAACTTATCACGATCCATTAATATATTATAAGAAAATTATTCGTTTAGCTCAACAGATGAAAAAAAATAACAGTAAAATTTATTTTGAAATAAATCCAAAATTTTGTGGTGATCTCAAGAAATATTTTTTAACAACTTCTTTTAATGATGTTGTGGTTCAATGTGATATTTTTGGAAAAGAAAGAATGATTAAAGCAACAAATAAACATAATGAATGAATTAGAGAAAAAAATAAATAAGTTGCGGCATGATATTCATGATCATAATCACAATTACTATATTCTAGATAATCCTACAATAAGTGATTATGATTTTGATCAAAAGTTGCAAGAGTTAATTAATCTAGAATCGCTACACCCAGAATTTTATGATTCTAATTCACCATCTCAGAGAATTGGCGGAGGTATTACAAAATTATTTAACACAATGTCCCACAAGTTTCCTATGTATTCACTTGATAACACATATTCAAAAGAAGAAATTGAAAAATGGGCGAGTAGATTACAAAAATCATTATTGAATAAAAGTTTTTCTTACACATGTGAACTTAAATACGATGGCGCATCTGTTAATTTAACATACCAGAATGGAAATTTTATTTCCGGAGTGACAAGAGGAGATGGTAATCAAGGTGATGATATAACTTTAAATCTTAAAACAATACCCTCTATTCCTCTCATTTTAAGAGGAGATTTTCCTGATTATTTTGAAGTTAGAGCAGAAGTTATTTTGCCAATTGATGGCTTTGAAAAATTAAATAAAGAAAGAATTGAAAAGGGACAATCTGCCTTTATGAATCCTAGAAACACTGCATCTGGATCATTAAAACTTCAGGACAGTAGCATCGTATCTAGACGTCCTTTAGAGTGTTTTGTTTATTCTATAGTTGGTAAAGAATTGAATATAATTTCTCAATATGAATCATTAAAAAAAATGAGGTCATGGGGTTTTAAGGTGCCCAATACTTCAATGATCTCTAATAGTTTGTCAGATGTATTTAATTATATAGATAAATGGAATAAAGATAGATTTAACTTGCCCTATGAAATTGATGGTATTGTAATTAAAGTAAATGATTTTGACCATCAAGATAGTCTTGGATATACAGCAAAGGCACCAAGATGGGCAGTAGCCTATAAGTTTAATTCAGAAAAAATTAAAACAAAATTATTATCTGTAGAATATCAAATTGGCCGAACAGGAGCAATTACACCAGTAGCCAATTTAAAACCTGTTTTACTTTCTGGGACTACAGTAAAAAGAGCCTCATTGCACAATTCTGATCAAATTGAAAAGTTGTCACTGAGACAGGGAGATATGGTGTTTATAGAAAAAGGAGGAGAAATAATTCCAAAGATTGTTTCCGTAGATAAAAACAGCAGAGGTAATGAAGAAAATAAGATTGTTTTTATTTCTGAATGTCCTAATTGTAAAACTAGTTTAGTTAGAATTAAAGGTGAAGCACAACATTATTGCCCAAACCAGAATTATTGTGACCCTCAAAATATTGGTAGAATTCAGCATTTTGCATCTAGAAAAGCAATGAACATTGATGGTCTAGGTAATGAAAGAATAGCCTTATTTTATAGGCAAGGCGTGATAAGGAACATAGCTGACCTATACACGATTTCCCCAGAATCCCTTCACCAACTAGAAGGGATGGGGGACAAGTCAATTGAAAAATTAATTGACTCAATTGAATCATCAAAAAATAGATTATTTCACAAAGTCCTTTTTGGACTAGGAATAAGACATGTTGGTGAAACTGTAGCAATAAAACTAGCCAATGCTTTCAAGTCAATTGATGAATTGATTAATTCAGACATTGAATCTCTTTTGTCAGTAAATGAGATTGGTGAAAAAATCGCTGAAAGTATTTTAAACTATTTTCAAGATTCAACGAATATAAGTATTGTAAAAAAATTAAAAAATGCTGGATTAATATTTTCAATTCAAGAGAAAAAGGAACCACCTCCGAATAGTTTAAGTGATAAAAAAATTCTAGTTACTGGGACATTTGAGTCTAGCCGAGAGGAGCTTAAAGATAAAATTTTACATTTAGGAGGAACTGTTTCTTCATCAATATCAAAAAATGTAGATTTAATTATTTCTGGAGAAAATCCTGGTCCAATTAAAATTGAAAAGGCTAATGAATTAGGGCTTAAAATTATAAGTGAAAAAGATTTTTATAAAATGATTCAGACTTAAGATGTATTTTTAATTTTAAAAACTAAGCACGAATGAATTTTTTAAAAAATCAATTTCTTTTAAGAGCTTACAGGAAGGAAATTTCTTTTAAATCAGTTAAAAGGAAAAAAAAGTTCAATAAAAAGATCTCAAGTATTGGAGTAATTCTAGACGGTAGCGTTTTTGTCCCCGAGGATCTTTTCATTAATTTGGCTTTAACATTTGGATTGTCAAAATCGAAGGTTTTTGTTTTAACGTATTCAGATGTGAAATTAAAAGAGGAGTTAATTTATTCAGATAGACAATTTTCTTCCTCAGACATAAATTTTTTTGGAAAATTTAACAACATCCTTAATAAGTTTTGTTCTAGGAGATATGACGTATTGATTAACTATTATGACAGAAATTTTTTACCTATGAAGCTTCTTAGCCTTAGATCTCAAAGTAAAATTAATGTTGGTTTTCCAAATGTTGATCATCGACTAAATGATTTAATTTTAAACATTGATATTACAGATAGCTTATTATTTTTGTCAGAAGTTGAGAAATATTTAAAACTAATATATAGTGGATTTAAAGAATAAAATCAGTGGTCATGGAGTAGCAATGATAACTCCATTTGACAATAATCTTAAAGTAGATTTTGATTCAATTTCTAATATAACTAATAATTTAATAAACAATGGAGTCGATTTTTTAGTTGTCTTGGGTACAACTTCAGAGTCTTCAACTTTAAAAAAAGAAGAAAAGACAGAGATAATGAAGCATATAGTTTCTGTCAATTCTAACAGGGTGCCTCTTGTGATTGGTCTTGCAAGTAATTCTACTGAAACGCTTTTAGAGGATTTAGAGTATTATGATTTGAATTCTTTTGATGCATTATTGTCAGTTACTCCATACTATAATAAACCTAACCAAACAGGTTTATACTATCATTATAAGCATGTAGCTATTAACTCACCTTTACCTTTGATTCTATACAATGTTCCTCATAGAACAGGTGTTAATATTTTGCCTAAGACTGTTTGTAAATTAGCGGAAAATTTTGACAATATAATTGGAATAAAAGACGCTTCTAATGATATTAACCAATCGAAGGAACTTTTAAAATTATGTCCAAATGACTTTATTGTTTTTTCTGGAGATGATCAACTTTCAGTCCCGATGATTAGTTTGGGAGCTAAGGGTTGGATTTCAGTTATTGGAAACGCTATGCCTAAAAAATGTTCGGAAATGCTAAGTTTAGCAATGAAGGAAGATATTAAAAGCGCGACTATATATCAGAATCAGATTTCAAATCTGATACAAATGATTTTTTCTGAGGGAAATCCTACTGGTATTAAGGCACTTATGAATATTTTGGAACTTTGTCAAAACACATTAAGATTGCCATTAGTTCCAGCAAGTAATGAACTCATTAAAAAACTGAAAGGCGAAGTTGTTCTAAACAAAGATCTCTTCTAGGTTCTATCTTTTTTAATCATTAAATATTTACTAATTTCGGCACATGAAAAGCCTTAATTTTAAATTTGTTACTTTTTTATTGATCTTTCTTTTTTCTTGTAATGAATATCAAAACCTTTTGAAAAGTGACAATAATTCTGAAAAGTTTAGAGAAGCAGAAAATTTCTATAATTCTGGAGATTTTAAAAGGGCTAATAGGTTATTTGAAGACGTTCTTCCCTTTTACAGGGGAAAACCTCAAGCAGAAAGGCTAATTTTTTTCCATGCAAATTCTTATTACAATCTTAAAATGTACTATCTGTCAGCTGCTCAGTTTGAAAATTTTATAAAATCTTATCCAAAAAGTGAAAAACTTGAAGAAGCTATTTTTATGACTGCGAAATGTTACTATATGCTTTCTCCTGCACATAGTCTTGATCAAAAGGACACAAATACTGCAATTGAGAAGCTACAAATTTTTATAAATAATTACCCTAGTTCAATATATGTTCAAGAAGCAAATAATCTTATTTCCGAGCTTCAAGAAAAGCTTGAGAAAAAAGAATTTGAAATATCTAAGCAGTATTATACCATAAGAGATTATAAAGCAGCAATAAGGTCTGTAGATAATTTTATTGGTGAATTTGCTGGAACTAAATACAGAGAAGAAGCTATGTATTATAAATTTCTTTCTTCATATGAAATTGCTATTAATAGCATTCAATCTAAAAAAATAGAAAGGCTTATGGAACTTAAGCAATTACATTCTTCGATAATCAAATATTATCCGGAAACTATATTTCTTGAGCAACTTTCATCAATAATGCTGATTGTGGAAGAAGAAATTAATACTTTTGCACAAATAAATTAATATTAAGATGACTAAGTACAGAAAATCCAAAGCCCCAGCTTCTACTATTACTTATAGGAGAGATAAAATTGAAGAAGCAACTGATAATATATATAAGGCCATATCTTTGATTGCTAAAAGATCTAATCAAGTAAATTTAGAGATAAGAAAGGAATTGCATGAAAAGTTAGATGAGTTTGCTACAAATAATGATAGTCTAGAAGAAGTTTTTGAAAACAAGGAACAAATTGAAGTTTCAAAGTTTTATGAAAGACTTCCTAAATCATATGCAATAGCTATTGAAGAATGGTTAGAAGATAAAATTTATCACAGAAACACTGAAGAACCGAACTCTTAAATCATGAGTTTTTTATCGGGTAAAAATGTAATACTTGGTATTAGTGGTGGAATAGCCGCCTATAAATCACCTTTGATAGTTCGTTTACTAAAGAAAAGAAATTGCAATGTTAGGGTTGTAATGACTCCTTCAGCAAAAGATTTTGTTAGTCCACTTACTCTCTCAACTCTATCTGAAAATGACGTGCTTTCAACTTTTACTTCTGATGATGAAAATAATAAAAAGTGGAATAATCATGTGTCTGTTGCTAAATGGGCTGATTTATTTATAATTGCACCCGCTACATCTAACACAATTTCTTCAATGGTATCAGCTAAGTGTGATAATTTGTTAATTGCCACTTACTTATCATGCACGGTGGATGTTTATATCGCACCATCTATGGATCTTGATATGTATGAGAATGCTGCAAATCAGAATAATATTGATACTCTTATTAAATTAGGGAAAAAAGTTTTGCCTGTTGGTATTGGGTATCTTGCAAGTGGGCTTGAGGGTAAAGGGAGAATGTTAGAAGCTGAAGAAATAATTCAATATATTGAAAATGATTTATCTAAGAATTTGCCATTGTATGGTAAAAAAGTTTTGATAACTGCTGGTCCAACATATGAATCAATTGATCCTATTAGATTTATTGGAAATAGGAGTAGTGGTAAAATGGGATTTGAATTGGCAAAGCGTGCTGCAGAACTTGGCTCACATGTTTTTCTTTTTTCTGGTCCTACTTCTCTTGATATTAATAATTCTTCTATTGAAATCATTAGAGTTAATAATTCTGATGAAATGTTAGAAAAAGTTATGACGAGATATGACAAAATGGATATTGTGATTTCGGCTGCAGCTATTTCTGATTTTAAGTCAAAAAAAGTTCTATCTAATAAGATTAAGAGAAAAGAAAAGTCCATCAATTTGGAATTTGTTCCGACAAAAGACATACTTGAGCATATGGGGAAAAGAAAAAAAAATCAGTTTTTACTTGGTTTTGCTCTTGAAACTGAGAATGAAATTGAAAATTCTCTTTTAAAATTAAAAAATAAGAATCTTGATGCAATTGTTTTAAATTTATTTAATAACGATAATCTTGTATTTGGAAGTGAAGACAACAAGGTAACTTATATAAGGTCAAAAAATGATATAACTCATTTCAGCATGAAATCAAAGCGTTTAGTTGCTGTAGACATATTTAATCAAATATTATCTGAATATGCGTAATTTACTTTTATTACTTTTTTTTGTCATTAATTTTAATATATTTTCTCAGGAACTAAATTGTCAAGTTATTATAAATTCTGATCTTGTTGATCAGACAAATCAAAAAATTTTTAAGACTCTTGAAGTCTCTTTAAGAGAATTTGTTAATAGTAATTCATGGACTGATACAGATTTTCTTAGCAATGAGAGAATAACTTGTAGTTTTATTTTAAATCTCACAAATTATAATGCAGACCTATTTGAAGGAACTCTCCAAATTTTATCGCAAAGACCAATTTTTATGTCAGATTATGATAGTCCAATTATTAATTTTTTAGATAAAGATATTAAGTTTAAGTACGAAGAATATCAGCCCTTATTCTACAGCAGTGAAGCATTTGAATCAAATTTGACCTCAATTTTTAGTTTTTATATTTATTTGATTTTAGGACTTGATGCAGACACCTATTCTTTATTTGGAGGTCAAGCATATATCGAACAAGCCCAAAAAATAGTTAATTTATCTCAGCAAGGTGGAAAAGGGTGGAATCAAAATGAATCAAATAGAAATAGATTTTGGCTAATTGATGCTATTGGATCAAATTCATATAAAGAATATCGGCAAACCCTTTACAATTATCATCGGAAGGGAATGGATTTTTTAACTGACGATCCATTAAACGCAAAGAAAGAAGTTATGCTTTCATTTACTCTTCTTGAGAAGCTTTATGTCAGAAGACCAAATGCGCTACCTCTTCAGATTTTTTTTGACGCTAAATCTCAGGAAATTGTTGACATTTTTTCTTCTGGACCAAAAGTGGATTTTGAAAATACATTTATTCTCTTAAACAAAGTAGCTCCTTTTTTTGCTCCAAAATGGAAGCAAATTAACTATTAGCATATATTTGAACTATATAATAAAAAAATAATTAAAATTTGATCACAAGTTTAAGTGTCAAGAATTATGCTTTAATAGAAAACTTACAAGTTAAGTTTTCAAATGGCATGACATGTATAACTGGAGAAACCGGGGCTGGAAAATCTATTCTTTTAGGCGCAATGAATCTTATTTTAGGTAAAAGAGCAGATTTAAAATTGCTTAAAGATTCCAAAAAAAAATGTATTGTAGAGGCAATTTTTAATATTAAAAGTTATGATCTTCAAAATTTTTTTTTAAAAAATAGTCTTGATTATGAAAATGATACTATTGTAAGAAGAGAAATATCATCTATTGGAAAAACAAGAGCTTTTATTAACGACACTCCTGTAAATCTTGACACGCTCAATCTTTTCACTCAACATTTGATTGATATTCATTCACAAAATGAAAATGAAATTATGCTCTCATCTGAATATCAATTATTAGTTCTTGATTTTTTTGCAAAAAATGAAGAGCTTTTGAGAGATTATACAATTAAATTTCTGGAACATAAAACTTTAATTTCTAAGCTTGAGGAAATTGAGCGATCTAAGGAAAAAATATCAGAAAATATTGACTATAAGTCTTTTTTATATAATGAACTTGAAAAAACAGATTTAGCAAGTGATATTCAGGAAAAGATTGAAGAAAGAGTTAATGTTTTATCAAATACAGAAGACTTTAGACTTTTTATCTTAGAGGGAATCCAAATTATTGAAGATGAAAAGATTGGATTATTAAGTCAAATAGGATCGCTAAATTCTCTTTTTAAAAAATTTTCAAATAAAACCTCTAAACTTAACAATCTTTCCTCCAGAATTTTAAGTGTTTCATATGATCTTATGGATATTTTAACTGAATTAAAATCATCTTTTGATGATTTAGAGTCTAATCCTGAAGAATTGAAAGATTTAGAAACAAAATTAGACTTAATCTATTCATTATATAAAAAACACAAAGTTGAAAGTGTAAAAGACCTAATTCTTATCAAGGAAAATCTTTATAAAGAAATAAATAATTTTGAAAATTTTGAGGATAATATAAATGAATTAAGATCATTAATTGAAATAAATGAAACTGAACTAAAGAGATTGTCAACAAGAATACATGAAAACAGAATGAACGCTATGCCTGGTATGCTAAAAGAACTTCAAGTATTAGTTGCTAAGATGGGTATGAAAAACTCAAGGTTTAAAATTAATTTAATAAAAAAAGATAATTTTTTAAAAAATGGAACTGATACAATTGAGTTTATGTTTTCTGCTAATAGAGGATCAGACTTTAAACTTTTAAAAAAAGTAGTTTCAGGGGGTGAGCTTTCTAGAATTATACTTTCAATGAAAAGCATTTTAGCTCGTTATAAAAAACTACCAACAATTATTTTTGACGAAATTGACTCTGGTGTTTCCGGTATTATTTCAAATGGATTAGCTGATGTTATGTATGAAATGTCAAAAAAAATGCAAGTCTTTACAATCACTCATTCTCCTCAAATTGCTTCAAAAGGGAATATCCATATAGGTATATATAAGCAAGATGAAGATAATTCAACAGTTACTAAATTAAGAATCTTGAACAATAGTGAGAGAATTAAAGAAATAGCTTTCATGTTGTCAGGAAAAAAAATAACTAAGTCTGCTTTAGAACATGCGAAACAATTACTCAATTAGCTTTATCTTTACTTTTTAAAAAAAATCAATATGTCCCACAGAATATTAAAAGGAAAAAAGGGAATTATTTTTGGAGCTCTTGATGATTTTTCAATCGCTTGGAAAACCGCGGAAGCAGTAAAACAAGCTGGAGGTGATTTTGTTTTAACAAACGCTCCTGTCGCCCTTAGAATGGGAAAGATAAATGAACTGGCAAAAATAACCGATTCTCAAATTTTTCCTGCCGATGCAACAAATTTGGATGATCTAAATAAGCTTGTTGAATTTACTCTTAACCATTTTAACTCTAAACTTGATTTTGTTCTTCATTCTATTGGTATGTCAATTAATGTTAGAAAAGGAAGACATTATACGGATTTGAATTATGATTGGATGTCTAAAGGCTCTGATGTTTCAGCTGTTTCGTTTCATAAACTTATGCAAACTCTTTACAAAAGTGATGCTATGAATAAATGGGGAAGTATTATTGCGTTATCATATATAGCAGCCCAGAGAATCTTTCCTAATTATAATGATATGGCTGACAATAAAGCACTTTTAGAATCTATAGCTAGAAGTTTTGGTTATTTTTTTGGAAAATCTAAACAAGTTAGAGTTAATACTATTTCTCAATCACCAACAATTACAACTGCTGGTAAAGGAGTTAAGGGGTTTAATGAGTTTTTAAGTTTTTCAGACAAGTTATCTCCCTTAGGGAATGCCTCTTCTGAGGAATGTGCTAATTATATAGTGGCAATGTTTTCAGATTATACAAAAAAAGTTACACTTCAAAATCTCTATAATGATGGTGGATATTCCAGTGTTGGTGTTAGCCAAGAAATTTTAGATATAATGAAAGATGGGACAGAATAGATAGATTTAACTAAAATGTTATGTCGAATCATAAACTCATTTTAAAAAAAATATTTAATAATTTTCCTCAAAAGAGTCAACTTAAATTTATTTTTTTATTTATTTCTATATCATTTTCCCTTTGGATATTTACAAAATTATCTGACAAACAAACTGCCAAAATTTCCTTTCCTGTTGAATTTATAAATACTCCTGATTTAATGATAATTGAAGAAGAAACAGAAAACAATATTACCTTAACATTAACCTCTTCGGGATTTGATCTTATGCTTTATTCTTTTAAAAATGCGATTCAATTAAATCTTTCTTTAGCAACTTATAATAGTGGAAATGGACTAATTGATCTCTCTAAACAAAACTTTCAAATTCAAAAACAATTATTTGAGGGAACAATAATTAATGAAGTCTATCCTCCCGTATTAAATTTTGATTATTCAAAATTGTCGAGAAAAAAAGTTAGAGTCTCTGTGAATGATGATTTGAAGTTCATGTCAGGCTATAATAAATTTTCAGATTGGGATATAGAACCAGATAGCATTTTAGTTTCTGGCCCAATTTCTATTATTGACACCTTAAAGCATATCCCCACAAATGTAATTAATTATGATAATGTGAATTCCGATATAAATGAGTTTGTCGAATTATCCAAAATCCATCCACTTTTAGAGTACAACCGAAAATTTGTTGACATTAATTTATCTATAAAAAAATATACTGAAAAAAATTTATCATCCCCTATTAATATTATTAATCTTCCTGATAGTTTGTCGATAAGGCTTTTTCCACAAACTCTAGAGGTTTCTTTTATAATTCCAATAGAGAGTGCTGAATCCGTTAATTCTAATAACTTTTATTTTTTTTGTGATTATCTAGATTCCGATTTCGGAAATAAAGACATATTGATAATAAAGTTATTAGAAAAACCTGAAATGACAACTAGGGTAAAATGGGAACCAAAATATGTTAATTATTTGATTAGAAAATGAAAGTCATTGGTATTACTGGAGGAATAGGAACCGGAAAGACTAAAGCCTTAAATTTTTTCAAGTCTAAGAACATTCCTTGTTATGAGTCTGACAGAAGAGCTAAAGATTTATTGAATTCTGAGATGGAATTAATTAAGACAATTAAATCTATTTTTGGACAAGACATCTATAATGAATCAGGAATAGACAGAAAAGCATTAGCTAGTATTGTCTTTAATGAGAAAGAATCTCTAAAGATACTTAATGATACAGTTCATCCTTTTGTCAAATCTGATTTTGATAAATTTATAAAAAAACAAAAATCTAAAATAATCTTTTATGAATCTGCAATCATTTTTGAACATGCTATGCAAGAATATTTTGATAAAATTATTCTATTAATATCTCCTTTTAAAGATCGTATAAAACGATTAATTAAAAGAGATGGCCTTTCTCTAGATGAAATTAAAAAAAGAATTTCCAATCAATTTGATGACAAGGATAAAATACCATTGTCGGATTATATTATTAATAATAAATCCTGGAAAGACACTATTTTAGAACTTGAAAAAACATACTTAGAAATTAAAAATTTAGAATAGCTTATCATTTTTTTTAAAATTTGTATTATTAAATTATTTATTTTAAAGAATTAATTCTGTTTTGAAGAAAAATTTTTTCATAATATTAGTTGGTTTAATGTTGTCATCTCTTGTGGCGATAATTTTAGTTCAAGTTTATTGGACCTATTCGGCTTGGAAAGATAAGGAAGAGGAATTCTCCCTGTCAGTAGTCCAATCTTTGAAGATAGTCTCATCTCAGATACAAGACAGAGAAATTAGTGATTACATCAATGCTTTTGAAAGATTAATTGATTCCGTTGGAACTCCAGATGAGTCAAATTATACTGATGTTTTTCTTTTCATGGATGAGAATATTAGCAGTAATTTGACATCTTTTTATGCTTATGGCATTCTAGAGGAAGATTATAACATAAACTTATCAGAAATTAATTTAAATATTGAAAATGAAGAGAATATTAAAGATCTTAAGAATGTAAAGACAACTACAATTTTAAATAATGATCAGATTTTTAATCGTGAAAACAGATTTGCTTCTTCCATAAATAAATTAAAATCTGTTGAAAGGATAAATATTTTTGATCAAGCTAAGTATCGTTCAGCTTTTTTAGATTATTCATCTACCATTCCTATTCATAGAAGAGTTGGTTCTATTGAGTTAAAAGCTCTACTAGAAGCAGAATTGAGAACAAAGAACATCAACACTGAATTTGAGTTCGGCATATATAACAATGGTTTAGCAACTAAAATAAAATCTAATAGTTATATTGAATCACTGTCAGGGCCATCCTATGAAACACCTATTTTTGTTGATGATGAAGGTGAAAGTCCCTATACTTTAGTAGTCTCATTTCCTGAAAGAGATAGATATGTTTTTTCTTCAATTATAAGTGTTGCTGGACTTTCAATACTCTTAACATTATTTGTGTTAATCGTTTCCACAACAGCAATTTATCAAATTATTTATCAAAAAAAGATTTCTGAAATGAAATCAGATTTTATAAACAATATGTCTCATGAGTTTAAAACACCAATAGCCACAATCAATCTGGCATTAGATGCCATAAAAAATCCAAAAACAATAGATAAGGCTTCTAAAGTTAAAGATTATATAAAGGTAATTAAGGAAGAAAACAATCGGATGTTATCTCAAGTTGAAGATATACTCCTCATTTCTCAACTAGAAAAGGGTATTTTGCCAATCAAAATGGAAAGTGTTAATATAGATGAAATAATTAAGAATTCAATTTATCATGTGAAACTAATTTTACAAAACAAAAAGGGAAAAATAGACGTTGATTACAAAGCTTATGAGTCTAATATTTTTGGTAATTTTGACCATTTGACTAATGTTTTTGTTAATATTTTGGATAATTCACTAAAATATTCAGAAAATATTCCAAAAATCAAGATAGGTACAAAAATCATAGGTAATTATCTTCAAATAAATATAGAAGACAATGGTATTGGAATGGATAAATCAACCAAAAGGTTAATTTTTGATAAGTTTTATAGAAAAGAAACGGGTAATATTCATGATGTTAAGGGTCATGGATTAGGTTTAAGTTACGTTAAAAAAATTATAGAACTTCACAAGGGAAAAATTGAATTGATAAGTAAAATTAAAGATGGAACAAAATTTATTATAAAACTACCTTTAACTAAGTGAGAAGCAGTTTAAAAAAAATATTGATAGTTGAAGATGACTATAACTTTGGAAGCATATTAAAAGATTATTTATCTCTTAATAATTACCATGTTGTTCTTGCCTCCAATGGTAAAGATGGATATGAAAAATGTTTTAAGGATAATTTTGATCTCTGTATATTAGATGTCATGATGCCATATAAAGATGGTTTTACTTTAGCTAAAGAAATTAGGGAAAAGAAAGAAAATTTGCCAATTGTTTTTTTGACGGCAAAAACATTAAAGGAAGATATTTTGAGGGGTTTTAAAATTGGTGCAGATGATTATTTGACAAAGCCTTTTGATTCTGAGGTTTTATTGGCTAAAATAAAGGCCATTCTTAAAAGGAAGAATCTAATTGAATTGCCTGAGGTTGAAAAATTTTTATTTGAAATAGGAAAGTTTAATTTTAATTCTAAATTGAGATTATTATCACATGAGTCAAGTGGTACAATAAAGCTGTCTCCAAAAGAGAGTCAATTACTTCGGTTATTAATTTTATACAAAAATGACCTATTGTCCAGAAATGTTGCTCTAAGTAAGATTTGGCGTGATGAAAGCTATTTCACTTCAAGAAGTATGGATGTTTATATAGCAAAACTGAGAAAGATTTTAGAACAGGACAAAAGTATTGAGATTCTAAATGTTCATGGAGAGGGATTCAGACTAATAGTAAATTAGCTAGATTAGTTTCTTGGGTGATGAGATGTAAGAATTTTTTTCAAGTATTTATTATCTAAATGTGTGTATATCTCCGTAGTTGTTATGCTTTCATGTCCCATCATGATTTGAATGACTTTAAGATCAGCTCCATTCTCTAAAAGATGTGTCGCAAAAGAATGTCTAAAAGTATGTGGGCTAATATTTTTTTTGATCCCTGAGATCTTAACTATATTTTTAATTATTAAATAAATCATTTCCCGTGAAATTTTTCCACCCCTTCTATTTAAAAAGAGAATATCTGAAGATTTTGATGACATGTTTAGTTTTGATCGATATTTTTCTAAATATAATTTGATGTATTTTTTGGAATAGTTTCCAAGAGGAACTAGTCTTTCTTTTCTTCCTTTCCCAACTACTTTTATTAAATTTTCGTTATAAAAAATATTTGAAATATTCAAATTAATTAATTCACTAACTCTTAATCCACTTCCATAAAGTGTCTCTAAAATTGCTCTATTTCGGTATCCTATAAAATCACTTAATTTGATTTTTGACATTATTAGTTCAATTTCATTTACATTGAGTACTTCTGGTAGTTTTCTACCTAATTTTGGACTTTCAATTAATTCTACAGGAGATGATTTAATATAGTTTTCAAATACTAAAAAGTTAAAAAAACTCTTCAAGCCCGAAATTCTCCTTGCTTGTGTATACGGACTATTTTGTTTAGATTGTTTGTAGATAAATTCTTGAATAGTCTCTTTAGAGCAATTTTGTGGCCTTTCGTTAATTTCATTTTTTTTTATGAAATGCATCAATTCACTGACATCAATTACATAATTTTTAATAGAGTTCTCAGAGAGACCTCGCTCGATTTTCATGTATTGAATAAAATCTTTAATTATATTTTTCCAGCTCAATTTTAAAAAATGGGATTAATAATTTTTCGTATTTGGTAAAATTAAAAAGGATGATATTAACTCGAGCATTTTTTTAATTAATTTAGCCAAAAAGATATATGAAAATTTCTATTATCAACGGTCCAAATCTTAATTTGTTGGGCACTAGGGAGACAAAAATCTATGGGAGCAAGGGTTTTGAAACTTTTTATGAGGATTTAAAGTCTGAATACCCAAATATTGCATTTAAATATTTTCAATCTAACATTGAAGGTGAAATAATTGATCATCTTCAAAAAGAGGGATTTTCTGCCGATGGAATTTTACTAAATGCGGCAGCATATACTCATACCTCTGTTGGAATAGCTGATGCTATAAAATCTATTGATTCTCCTGTAATAGAAATTCATATTTCAAATGTCTTTTCCAGGGAGGATTATAGACACAAATCATTTATTAGTCCAGTTGCTAAAGGAATTGTAGCAGGTTTTGGATTAGATAGTTATAGATTAGGTGTTGAGAGTATTATTAAATCATTTAAAGATGTATAACTTCTTCATATGCATCAGCAACAGCTTCAAGTAAAGCTTCGCTCATTGTAGGGTGGGGGTGAATTGTTTTTAAAACTTCTTCGCCTGTAGTTTCAAGTTTACGTCCGAGAACTGCTTCGGCGATCATATCTGTTACTCCAAGCCCAATCATATGACACCCAAGCCATTCCCCATATTTTTTATCAAAAATCACCTTTACAAAACCTTCATCGTTTCCACTTGCCTTAGCCTTTCCAGAAGCAGAGAATGGAAATCTCCCTACCCTGATTTCATATCCTTTTTCTTTTGCTTGATTTTCAGTTAATCCAACTGAAGCTATTTCAGGCAAACAATAAGTACAGCCAGGAATATTATTATAATCTATTGGTTCAACATCTTCACCAGCTATTTTTTCAACACAAACTATTCCTTCTGCAGAAGCAACATGGGCTAATGCTTGTCCTTTTGTAATATCTCCAATTGCATAATAACCTGGAATATTTGTTTGATAGAAATCATTTACAATTATTTTGTCTTTATCAACAGCTATTCCAACCTCTTCTAGACCAATCTGTTCTATATTGCTTTTTATTCCAATAGCAGAAAGAAGAACGTCTGCTTTAATTTCATGCTCTTTCTTATTTTTAAGGACTTTAGCAGAAATTCCCTTTGAATTTTTTTCAACTGATATAACCTCTGAGTTTGTAACTACATCAACACCATTTTTTTGAAAACTTTTTTGTAATTGTTTTGATATTTCATGGTCTTCAACAGGTACAATTCTATCTAAATACTCAATTAAAGTTACTTTGCTGCCCATTGAATTATAAAAGTATGCAAACTCAACTCCTATAGCACCAGAGCCAACTATGATAATGCTTTTAGGTTGCTTTTTAAGAGTCATTGCTTCACGGTAGCCAAATATTTTTTTCCCATCTTTTGGGATTGAAGGAATCTCCCTTGAGCGCGCTCCAGTAGCTAAGATTATATTTTTACCTTTAATATCTTGAGTCATTTTCGCGTTTGTTACTTTTACAATTTTATTTGGCATTATTTTTCCAAAACCCTCAATTACGTCAATTTTATTTTTTTTCATTAGAAAATTAACTCCTTTACTCATGTCATTAGCAATATTTCGACTCCTGTTGATCACAGCATTAAAATCTTTATCATATTCTTTAATATTTATTCCATAATCTTTGGAATGTTTTAGGTAATCAAAAACCTGTGCAGATTTAAGCAGCGCTTTCGTTGGAATACATCCCCAGTTAAGGCAGACACCTCCAAGATTTTCTTTTTCTACTAGAGCAGTTTTAAAGCCCAATTGTGAGGCACGTATTGCAGTAACATAGCCACCTGGACCACTACCAATTACAACTATATCATATTCAGTCATAAATAAAAATTAAAAGTATCGCAAATTTAGTAAACTAATAGTTATTCCTCCTTTGAAGGAGATTCTTTTTTAAAAGATAAACTAATTGAATTAATGCAATATCTTTTACCAGTGTTTGTTGGGCCATCATTGAAAACATGTCCCTGATGACTACCACAGTTATGGCATATAACTTCAGTTCTAATCATTCCATGACTGAAATCTATCAATTCTTTAACTGAATCTTCTATTGGTGCATCAAAACTAGGCCAACCACAATTACTTATAAATTTATTTTTACTTTTAAAAAGCTTTTTTCCACATCCAGAACAACTGTAATTACCTTTTTCAAAGTGATTATTGTACTCCCCTGTAAAAGGTTTTTCAGTGCCCTTTTTTCTCAAAACTTGGTATTGTTCAGGTGAGAGAATTTTCTTCCATTCTATTTCTGACTTTTTATTATTCATTTTTAGGCTCAAAATTTAATGCTGCAGAATTAATGCAATGTCTTTTACCGGTAGTGTTTTTTGGCCCGTCATTAAAAAGATGACCTAAATGACCTCCACAGTTTTTACATTTAATTTCAGTCCTAATCATCCCAAGACTATAATCTATACTATATTCTAAATTATCATTTTCCCCTCTATCAAATGATGGCCATCCACATCTTGAATTATATTTATTTTCAGAACTGTATAAATCAGCTCCACATCCCATGCATTTATATACTCCTTCTTTATAGTGATCATTATATTTTCCAGTAAAGGCATATTCTGTTCCAGATTGTCTTAGGACATAATAGCTTATTTTGGGGAGTTGATTTTTCCACTCAGCATCAGTCTTTTTAATTTTATACGAGTGATTATCTTTAATTTTTTCCTGAGACAAACATTTAAAACTTATCATGAGCATATATAGAAAAAGGAAATGGTAATTTTTCATATTCAAATTTAAATAAAGAAGATTAAAAAGGTTAAGTAAAATTGATATATGTTACTTGTTTTTACCTATGAATCATTAAATTGCCTACCAAACTATTTTATGAGTACTAAATTTCCATTAAAAAAAGGAAGTAAAACGATCATAAATGCTTGGGCATCCTACGACTGGGCAAATTCTGTATTTTTTTTAGTTATAACCTCTACTATTTTTCCTATATATTACAGTTCATTATTTGTTGAGACAAATACTGTTAGTATTTTCAATAGTGAAATAAATTACACTTCTTTAATTAGTTATATCACTGCTCTAGCATTTACGGTAATTGTATTTATTTCACCTATTCTTTCTGGAATTGCAGATTTTATAGGAAACAAGAAAAGATTCATGAAGTTTTTTGTCTATCTAGGATCTTTTTCTTGCATTGGCCTTTATTGGCTTGATATTCATTCACTAAAAATGGGTTTAGTATTTTATTTTTTTGGTTTGATTGGAGCTTGGGGAAGTCTAGTTTATTATAATTCCTATCTACCGGACATTGCTTTTCCCGAGCAACATGACAGAACAAGTGCAAAAGGATTTGCCTTTGGATATATAGGCAGTGTAATCTTACTGTTAATTAATTTATCAATGGTTATGTATCCTAATTTTTATGGAATTGAGGGGAGCTATGAAGAAGCAACTATTAACGCAATGAAGTATTCATTCATAACCGTTGGCCTTTGGTGGTCTTTTTTTAGTCAATATTCATTTTATTATTTGCCGCAAGGAAACAGTAACTCAAAAAAATTTAGAAAAGACGTTATATGGAATGGTTATTTAGAATTAAAAAAAGTTTGGAATCAATTAAAGGAAGATTTAAACCTTGGGAGGTATTTACGTGCATTTTTCGTCTATAGCATTGCATTACAAACTGTAATGCTTATTGCAGCCTATTTTGGCGAATCAGAGATATCATGGGGTTCTGAAAAAGCTAAGACCCTCGGCCTTATAATAAGTATTCTGCTGATACAAATTGTTGCAATTTTTGGCGCTATAATGACAACAATTGCATCAGAAAAATATGGAAATATAGCTACTTTAATTACTATTAATTTAATATGGGCTTTAGTATGTGTTTATGCCTTCTTTATCAAAACTCCATTTCAATTCTATATTGCAGCAGGGTTAGTTGGAATAGTCATGGGTGGAATGCAGTCACTATCAAGATCAACATATTCTAAGATCATTCCTAATACTCTTAACACAACCTCTTTTTTTAGTTTTTATGATGTCACTGAAAAAATTGCAATTGTTATTGGTATGACAACTTTTGGTATTATAACGCAGTTTTCTGGAGGAATGAGAAATTCAATTTTTATGTTTTTTACACTATTTGTAATAGCAGCTTTTCTTCTGAGACAGGTATATATTTCAAAGAAATAATTTTTTCAGTGTCATATTTTATTTTTGGCATAAATGTTGGAGATATTTGTGTATAATATTAAATTTTATTATAAATATGCTCTTTTATGACAATTTGACAGAAAAAAGTAAATGAATAATCCAAAGTTTAACATATTAGACAATTTGTCCCTTAAGGATCTCGAATCTGAAGCAGAATTGATCCCTTTGTTAACAAGTGAAGATGAGGAGGCTTTAAAAAAAGAGGAGCTTCCAGATTCTATTCCGATTTTACCTTTAAGAAATACTGTTTTGTTTCCTGGCGTTGTGATTCCTATAACAGCGACACGAGATAAATCAATTCAATTAATAAATGATTCAAATAAGGGTAATAAAATTCTAGGTGTTTCTGCCCAAAAAGATAAAGACATAGAGCATCCTAGTCCTCAAGAAATTTATTCAATTGGAACAGCTGCAAAAATATTGAGAGTTCTAAAAATGCCAGACGGGAATACAACTATTATAATTCAGGGTAAGAAGAGGTTTAAAATAAAGAAGTTTATTAATAAAAAGCCTTATTTACGTGCTCAAGTTGAATCAGTTGAAGAGAAAAATTCTTCACAAAAAAATTCCGAATTTGATGCAACAATTGAATCAATTAAAGATATGGCTCTTCAAATCATTCAAGATAATCCTAACATACCTTCAGAAGCTTCCTTTGCTATAAAAAATATTCAAAGTCCATCATTTTTGATAAATTTTGTTTCATCAAACATGAACCTGTCTGTAAAAGAAAAACAGAAAATTCTTGAAGTCTTAGATATAAATAAGCAAGCATTGATGTCTCTTAAATATATGGACATTGAATATCAGAAACTTGTACTAAAGAATGATATTCAGTCAAGAGTCAGAAATGACTTAAATCAACAACAAAGAGAATATTATCTCCAACAGCAAATGAAAACAATTCAAGAGGAACTTGGAGAAGTCTCATATGAGGAAGAATTGGATGAAATGAAAAGTAGGTCAAAAGATAAAAAATGGTCTGAGGCGGTTTCTAAACATTTTGACAAAGAACTTTCAAAGTTGAAAAGAATGAATCCCCAATTAGCAGAATATTCTGTTCAAAGAAATTATCTTGATCTTTTTATTGATCTTCCCTGGAATGATTATTCAGTTGATAATTTTGATTTAAAAAGAGCTCAAAAGATTCTTGACAGAGACCATTATGGACTAAAAGAGGTAAAAAATCGGGTCACTGAACATTTGGCAGTTCTTAAGCTTAGAAATGATATGAAATCTCCAATTATTTGCCTCTATGGCCCTCCTGGCGTGGGTAAAACATCATTAGGTAAATCAATTGCTGAGGCACTTGGCAGAAGATATTTGCGGATTTCGTTAGGAGGCATGAGAGATGAGGCTGAAATAAGGGGGCACAGAAAAACTTATATAGGAGCTATGCCAGGAAGAATAATTCAAGCAATTAAAAAAGCAGGTACATCAAATCCTGTTTTTGTACTTGATGAAATTGACAAAATTACTCCTGGAGTTCAAGGTGATCCTGCTGCAGCTTTACTTGAGGTACTTGACCCTGAACAAAACACAAAGTTTCACGATAATTTTTTAGAAATGGGTTATGATTTATCCAAAGTTATGTTTATTGCAACTGCAAATAGTCTTTCTTCTATATACCCTGCACTTCTTGATCGAATGGAAACAATTAATATGACTGGATATACAGTTCATGAGAAGTCTTTAATTGCAAGAAAACATTTACTTCCCAAACAGCTAATTGAACATGGCTTAAAAAGAAATGACCTGTCATTGAATAAAGATGTTTTAATTAAAATAATCGAAAGCTATACTCGTGAATCCGGAGTTAGGGGTTTAGAAAAACAAATTGCTAAATGTGTGCGTCATGTCGCCAAGTCTATAAGTTTAGAAGAAAGCTATATTAAAAAACCATCACCGAAAGATTTACATAAAATTTTGGGAATTGAAAAAGTATATCGTGACAAATATGAGAACAATCATTCAGCTGGTGTTGTTGTTGGTCTTGCCTGGACTTCATTTGGAGGAGAAATTCTTTTTATTGAATCTGCAATTTCTCATGGCAAGGGCATACTCTCAATTACTGGTAATTTAGGCAATGTCATGAAAGAATCAGCAACTATTTCTTTGGAGTACATAAAATCTAATTCAAAAAAATTAGGTTTAAGTGATTTTCCTTTTGAAAAATATAACTTTCATATTCATGTTCCAGAAGGCGCAACCCCTAAAGATGGGCCAAGTGCCGGTATAGCAATGATGACATCTTTAGTTTCAGTTATGACCCAAAAGAAAGTTAGAAGTAAATTAGCAATGACTGGAGAAATTACTCTTAGAGGTAAAGTACTTCCTGTTGGCGGAATAAAAGAAAAAATTTTAGCTGCAAAACGATCAAAAATAAAAGAAATTATTCTTTCTAATGATAATCGAAGAGATATAGAGGAAATAGATTCAAGCTATTTAACTGGCTTAACTTTTTATTATGTAAGTGAAATGCATGAAGTTATAAAGCTTGGCCTTACAAATCAATTTGTATTAAATCCTAAAAAATTCTGATGTCTTCTAAGCCAATTGTAATTTCAATAGATGGATTTGCATCAACTGGAAAAAGTACTCTTGCTAAAAAAATATCAAATCATTTAGAATATAACTATGTAGATACTGGATCTATATATAGAGCTATAACTCTTTTTTCAATAAATAATGGTTTTTGTGAGCCTGATTCTATAAAACTTAATCTTTTAAAAGAGGCTTTAAATGAATCAAGTTTTGTTTTAAATAGCAATTCTAACGAGCTTTATTTTAATGACAATAAATTAGATGAAGAAATTCGCTCACATAGAGTTTCCGAGAAGGTTAGTGTAATTGCAAAAATACCATTTGTTCGTTCATTTGTTTTAAATCAATTAAGGTTATTAAAAATAAGCAAAGGACTAGTCATTGAAGGAAGAGATATTGGGACGGTTGTTTTTCCCAATGCTAATTACAAATTTTTTTTTAACGCATCAATTGATACTAGAGTTAATAGACGTTGGAATGAAATGACAAAAAAAAATATAAAAATTTCAAAAACAAAAATTAAAGAAAATATCATTTCAAGAGACAAAACAGATAAACACAGAAAAATATCACCATTAATAGTTCCTAAAGATTCGATTCAAATTGACACTTCAAATCTAACCATAGAAGAAGTCTTTGATATAATTATAAATCATTTGAAATAAATACTTTCTTGCAGAAATTACTTGATATTATTTGTTAATAGAGATATAAAATATAAATTTGCAGGCTTTTAATTTGTTAAAGGAAAGATTAAAAGTTAAAAAAAAATAATTAATCACTTCTAATAACAAACTTAATTTCCTTAATGTATTAGAATACAAAAAATACCACATGGCTAAAAAAACTAAACCAGTTTCAAAGTCCGCAACCTCAAAGAAAGAAACTAAGAAGAAGGTTTCTGAGAAAAAACCAGTTTC